>OGEP01000010.1_pt1 | contig 296609 bp, 220 predicted proteins | sample 1570721 | NCBI WGS metagenome assembly OGEP01 (sample SAMEA2582131, study PRJEB24529) | metagenome | biome: Human gut stool | place: China | collected 2011 | reverse complement strand
CAAAGGACTGAAAATCCTTGTGTCACTGGTTCGATTCCCGTTGGCACCACTTGAAGGTCAGAGAGTTACAATTTTGTGGCTCTCTTTTTTTATGGTTAAACATGGCAAAAACAGGGAAATGTTTTCTCCAATGTTTTAACCGAAATGACAACAGTAGATGTAATTTGTTACAAGTACAAACCTCTGAAAAACGGGGAGTTACCCATTAAAATCAGGATTTGTAAGGACAGAAAAACGAGATATATAAATCTTGGTGTTTCTACCCAAGCAGAGGACTGGGATTTCGAAAAGAATCGACCCAAACCTTCCTGCCCTAACAAGGAAGTACTGGAAAAGTTGATTTACAATAAAATAAGTGAAATCAAACGTAAAATAGTAGAGTTAAAATCCGATAACAAGGACTTTTCTGCCGCCACACTTGTAGAGAATGTTTCCAATCCTACCAAATTTATTACGGTTGGGGAATTGTTTAAACAACATATTCATTGTCTTGAAGAGGGAAAAAGAACCGGTTACAGATTATCCATACAACAAACCTATAACTCATTACTCAAATTCAACAGGCACTTGGATATTCCATTCTCTGAAATGGATTGCAACTGGCTAAGGAGATATGAGACTTGGCTAAGGAAACAAGGCAAATCGGAAAACACCATAGGAATAAGGTTCAGGAACATCAGAGTGATATTTAATCTGGCTGTGAATATGGAATTGGTCAAACAAGAAAACTACCCATTCAGAAAATTCAAAATCTCCAAATTACATCAAGAGACAGCTAAAAGAGCCTTGACAAAGGAAGAGATACAAACTACCATAAACTACCCGACAGAAGGAAAGGACTTCTACACAAGGCTTGCCATCAATTTATTTACTTTCTCCTATTTTATGGGAGGCATCAACTTTGTGGACATGGCTTATCTGACAGAAAAGAACATCATGGAGAACAGGCTTATATACCACAGAAGAAAAACAGGCAAACTTATCAATCTGCCTATGCAGGAAAGAGCTCTGTTGGTCTTGAAGGAGTATAAAGATGGCAATAAGCCGTATCTGTTTCCTATACTTTCAACTTTGCATAAGACAGAACAACAAAAACTGAACAGGTTGCACAAGGTCATCACCAAAGTGAACAAGTCATTGAAAGCTATTGGGAAAGAGCTTCATATACCAATTAAACTTACCACTTACGTTGCAAGGCATTCTTATGCAACAGTATTGAAGAGGGCTGGAGTAGCTACTTCCATTATCAGTGAATCGTTGGGGCACAGCTCAGAAAAAGTTACCCGGATTTACCTTGACAACTTTGAAAATAATCAAATAGATGAAGCTATGGAATTTTTAAAATAACTATATTTGTACATCTAACTCCGTTTTTATAAAAACAAATGAAAGTTAGATGTACAAATTCAAATTATAGTTATGAAAGAGACGACGAGAACCTTAGAAGAAGCCATTTATGAGTTGGATAGTAATTATGAATCGGCATTTTGTATGCTGAATGGTGCAAAATTCATCTCCTCGAGAGGAATAGAATTTGTAGGATTAGACGGAGTGAATGATGATGAGGGAAAGAGCTGCCACTGGAAAGTTAGAATCGAACAAGACCAAAAAATAGGTCAAGTAATGGATAGAGTGCCTTTCGGCATTTTAAATAAAGCCATTACAGGTTTGGGCGCTACAAGATTGGAAATCATGAATCAAGAAAGAAATTCAATTATTGTTGTGCCCACCAAATCACTTGCTTACAGTAAATATAAATCAGTCAATTCAATTAAAGGTGAAGATTATGCATTTTATGTGGGAAGTCCGATAAAAGAAATAAAAAACAAAGTATCTTCAGCACAAATTCAAAGGTATTTACAGAATTCCAGTACAGCAAAAAAGAAATTTCTTGTAGTGGCGGACAGTTTACCATTTTTAATTAAGATTTTAGAAGATAATAAAATAGATGTGTATCATGATTATTTTCTTATGGTAGATGAAATAGACACAATGCAGGCAGATAGTGCTTATAGACCAAGACTGGAAAATGTCATGGATTATTATTTTAAGTTTGATCGACAACAACGAAGCGTTGTTTCTGCCACATTAATTGATTTTTCCAACCCGCAATTTAAGTTTGAATCAAAGGTGACTGTTTGTTGGGAAGAAAATCCCCGAAGAAATATAGATCTCGTATATACCAATTATGTCGATGATGTCGCAAAAGGATTTATAAAACAAAAATTGGAAACGTCTCCTAATGAAAAAATACTTATTGCGTATAATTCTTTAGATGGAATACTTAACATATTGAATATGCTCAGAAACGAGAATATAGTTAACAGTTCTGATTTAGGCATATTATGTAGCGAAAGGAGCAATGATAAAATTAAGGAGTACCTAGAAGACACGGACAATGTGATTGACGAAGGAGGCCATTTACAAAAGAGAATTGTGTTTATGACTTGCGCTTATTTTGCAGGGATTGATATTTTAGACCAATGTCACCTTATTACCATATCATCGCATTTACAACCGTTCACTTATTTATCCACACAAAGAATGACGCAGATAGCGGGGAGATGTAGAAATGGTAATTTATCAGAGATAATAATTTACGATATCCCTCAAAATTTGCTTAAAAGCGAATTTAAGGATAAGTTTGAATACCAATCATATCTGGTTCGAAAAGCTGAAGCTTATGCAGACTTTTTAAATTCAACAAGAAACGCAATAATAAATAATAAGGAGTTACAAGAATTAGAGAGTTTTATCAATTCTTTTGTTGACTTTTCAGCAAAAGCGAAAGTTGATAGTAGTAATTACCCGATAAAAATTGTACGCCAAAATTGTATTGATAAAAAATTTATACCGGCTTATTTTAACATAGATTCACTTACGGAAAAATGGGAACTTATATATTCTCTGTATTCAGAAGTGCAAAATTTATATAATGAATTGGAAAATCAGGGACACCATGTGCACAAAATATTGGGGTATTGTGTGCAACGAGAAGAACATAATACGACCAGTATAGAAGAGATTAAAGAACGGAATGCAGAGCGGAGGGCAGAAAATATAGCAAGATTAAAACAAAGATTGTTAGAGTGGCATAGTGGAGGCAGAGACGAAACTCTGTATAATGAATTGTTTAGGGAACAAGATAAAAAAGTACAGGATTTATGTATGGAGTTCAAGAAATTATCCCCTTATATAGACGCTGAGAGATTGTTTAATGATTTGTCTGAAAAATATAATGATGGAAGAACGCTGCGTAATTATGTAAATGCAGTAGTATTCCATATTATGCCTAACGACAATGCTTTTAGGGCAGATGTTTTAGCCAAATTCAATTATCATTCTATTCAATCCCGTTTAGGCCAGAGAGGTGTGGGCAAAGTTACCGCTCAAGAAAAAATCAATAAATTGGGAGAAGTATTTAGGGTACAACTAAGAAAAACGGATATAAATAATGATACTTTGGCAGAATACTTTAGTTGCTTTTTCAAAATAAGAAGAAGTGGAGGCATGGATAAAATCATAAGCCTGAACCCGTTGAACTTACCAGTTCCAACTCAATATGTTGGCTCAAATATAAATTTATTTGATCTGTTTTTATTTCCTGAGTAGGAGTATTGTCATGCTTACTATTTTCACCTTTAAGATTAGGTGCTTATCATTAATGCAGATTAATTAATGAATAACTAAATTTACTGAAAAAATTTTTTATTTTTTCTTCCATCCTATAATCAAGAGCAAGAGTTACACCATCAAAACACCCGCCCCATCATTCAGGGAGGGGCTATTCCCCTCCCACAACGATTAAAATCAAAAATGATGGAAAGATTAAAATTTATTGAAACCATGTCTATTGCAGACTTCAAAGCAAAAAAGGGAGTGGAAAGGATCGAAGTGAAACAGAACCCCCAAAGCGGGAAATGTTTCATCGTCTTTGGTATCGAGACAGGAGCGGTAAGCGATAAATTCAACAAAGGTCTACTTACTGACCCTGTAATTTCAAAGGTGGTATCACCTGAGGACGGGGAAATGTTTTTCATGCTTCATCAGCGAGGTGAGGGAGGTGCGCATGTTTTAGCTGTGCTATAATTCAACAGCTTGGCAGCAAAAGAAAAAGGTTAGTTGTCTACGATAGGACTTCTGACCTTTTCTTATTCTATACTAATTTATTCCAAATAACCGGATTAGTTATGATGTTTGCTATAATACTAGCTGAAATGCTTTCGCCCCAAGATTTCACCTTATTGAGGATCTTGGATTTGGCTTTCTCTGGATTAGATTCCTCTTGAGCTATGGATTTTAATTCTTTAAGTTGTTTACCTGTTATTTCATCCTTAATAGCTTCAAGGAAAATGTCTATGGCAAAACCTTGCTTCTGAGTCTGAGATTGATCCTGCGATTGATGAACATTGACATTTACAGATTTATCAATAATTGGTTTTGTTTCTTCTTTTTGGGGTAATGATGGGAATAATATACATGACTGTAAAATACCAATCATGCGTTCAAATATTTCAGGAGAATTATGCTGCTTTTTCAACTCAATAGCTGCATTTTCAAAATCTTTGATACATCTATCACCAGGAAAATTAAGAGATAAAAATCTTATCACAAGACTTTTCCATCGTTCATATTTGCAATATTCGGGGATTTCATAATCCACAAACGTACATATAATATTACTCGGATATTCGATTTTATAAATTTGAGACAATATAAGTTCTCCGTCAGAGATGAGTTTGTCAAGTGTTATAGTATCAGTATCCATTATGTAAATCTTTTAATACAAAATTAAAAAAATTCTCTATACAAACAAACTATGCAGTTAAGAAAATCATCGAAAAAGCAAGCGAAGATAAAGCTAGCACTTCAAGGCTGTGCCGGGTCAGGAAAGACCTATTCAGCCCTACTTTTAGCCAATGGTCTCTGCCAAGACTGGACTAAGATCGCAGTCATAGATTCGGAGAACGGGAGTGCAGACCTGTATGCACATTTGGGAAATTACAATGTACTTCCTCTTCAAGACAATTTTACACCGGAGAGCTACATCGAGGCCATACAAATTTGTGAAAACGCAGGAATGCAAGTCATTATCCTAGATTCCATCTCCCAATGCTGGGACAATTTGTTGGAATATCATGCCGGTCTGCCCGGCAACAGTTTCACCAACTGGCAGAAGATTACTCCCAGAATGAACGCCTTCATGCAGAAGATATTGCAGTCAGACAGGCACATCATCTGCACCATGCGTTGCAAACAGGACTATGTGCTCAATGAGAGGAATGGCAAGATGGTGCCTGAAAAAGTGGGTTTGAAAGCCGTCATGAGAGATGGAATAGATTATGAGTTCACCATCGTATTCGACATCAACATGAAGCACCAGTGCATGGCGAGCAAGGACAGGACCAACCTTTTTGCAGGCAAGCCCGACTTTATGATTACCCCAGCTACTGGGCAGATCATTCTCGACTGGTGCAATGACGGGGTGACCGTCGAAATGATCAGAAGCAAGATAAACAATAGTCAATCCATTGAAGAACTGACCACCGTTTATCACCAATATCCAGAGTGGTATCAGCAACTCACTTCTGACTTTATGCAGAAGAAGGCCTTTCTTCAAGACCAGAGAACAAACAATCAACCAATCAATTATTCACCCAATTTCGTAAAATATGGAAACGATACAGTTACAGCCGGTCAGGTCAGATGAAATTTATCCAAGCAGGAAAAACGAAACATTAAGAATGTCACGACAGGATATTGTCGATGTAGAACCGATTTTGTCAAGAAGAGAAGTCAAAAGGCTACCTTTCATTGAAGCCAATACCCAAGAAGTCACGATTGAACATCTGAAAGAAGATTGTATCGTTCCGGTGTTCAGCAAGGACAATGAAATCACTATTTCCCATCCCTGCTTTATAGAGACTGTATGGGAAGCAGCCGGCAAGGTATTTCCTAATGAAAGAGTCGGAATGCCTGAAATACGAGTAAGCCATATTATCAAGGGCAGAATACCCGAAGCCATTCACAAGCCCGCGAAAGACTTGCTGGAAGAAGACAAGACCATCTATTACGAGAGAATGATGTTTTGTTTTGAAATCCCCACCATACACGAGGATATTGCCGGGAACAGGCTCAACCTTACGGTAGGCGGCGTAAGGGCTTATAACCAAGAGAACCTTTACAGCAAAAAGGGAATGGAAAAGTTCAAACTCTTCATAGGCTTCAAGAACATGGTATGCTGCAATATGTGTGTCAGCACAGACGGTTTCCAGTCAGAAGTGAGGGCAATGAGCAGCCAAGAACTGTTTACTTCGGCAATAAAGCTCTTTCAATCGTATAATGCGGCCAAGCACCTTTATTACATGGGCGCTTTCAAGGACAGCTATATGACTGAACAGCAGTTTGCCCAATTTTTGGGCAAGAGCAGATTATACCAATATCTTCCATCAGAGCAAAAGAAAAAACTTCCCCCAATGCTTATGACCGATACCCAAATAGGGCTGGTGGCGAGAGCATATTATCAAGATGATAACTTTTCCCTTCCTGACAATGGTAAGGAAATCAGCATGTGGAATGTGTATAATTTGCTTACGGGGGCAAACAAATCTTCCTACATAGATAACTTTTTGGATAGGGCTTACCATGCCACTCGGCTTTCGGAAGGGCTGAACCAAGCCTTGCATGGAGAGGGGGAATACACTTGGTTCATTCAATAGAAAATGACTGGTCATAAAGAGGTTCTGAAAGAACCTATCCATTATGGTAGGAAATCCTGATTTGTACATCTAACTCCAAATTTTTATATATGAAGATTGGGTTAGGTGTACATTTTCCCTTAAAAAAAGAGGTTATCTATTATGGTCAGGAAGAGGATTGACTTTAATGAGTCTGGGAATGCTGATAATATCAATATCCTTTTCCTCTTCCTGACACTGTTTGTTTAGTGTATCAGGTAATAATTGAGAAAAAGTATGTCCTTATCGAGAGTAGTTGGATAACTAATCATCATATGGATAGTTCTCCGCATTCTGGTAAAAATGTTGGACAGGAAACAGCCCATACCTCGATTTAGGTTTTTTCAAGCTAACAGGATGTGCCCTTTTAAGAAAGGGTTACATACCCTGCTTTTACGAGGAATAAGAGTACTTTTGCATATAGTTTAAGGAACGGCCCATTCCTATGGAGTCTGATATGTCTTAGTTTACTTTGAAAAAAGTAGTCGTCAGAGTATTGTTTGTTTCCGAATAGTCGTAACTTTGTGGAAACAAACAAATAACGGGACAATGAAATAAAAGTTTAACAAGTCATATTAGAAAAGAAGTGTTTGCTTCTGCTTGATGTATTCTGAAAATCGCCAATTAGAGGAATATAACCATCACGGCATGAGAGTGAATGCTCCCTCCATAGGGTGTGGGCTTTCCTTGTTGTATGGTTATAGGTGTTTGGCGATACCTCAGAATAGCAACAGGTAAAGTCTGCACCTTTCTTTTTGTGGTATGGCTACAAAAAGATGAGTAATGAAAAGAATCATTTGTTATTTATGTGGAGGATTTGCAGCATTCAATTTAAGTGTTATATTCCCAGCTTTAATGAGTGGTGCTCCTGCTAATTGGATTGGAGAAAGGGTTTTGTGTGTACTTATCTTTGGTGGTATATGCTTTTTCCTTTGGAAAAAGAAAAAGGTAGATAAGCCTATTATGACTGTATACGGAAATACAAAAGAAATCAATTCTACCCAAGCCAACGAAATTAAGCCCAAAGAAAACATAGAAAACAACAGTCAACATTCCTTGTTCTCTTCTCCCGCAACAGAGGATATGGCAAAAAAACTTTTCAAAATAGCTTCTGATTCAATATCAGAAATAATTGCTGTTTCGGGAAAACTCGATAAAAGAGGACTTTGTGAGGCAATAATGTTTAATTCCAACATCATTCTTAATGACCCTGTTTTACAGCAAAAATCATTTTATGAAGCCACCTCTAATGACTATCTCACGTTGCTATATTTTCTAATACAGCAACAAAGGACAGACTTAAAGGGAGAAAGATTGATAAATTTCATAAATGAAAGGATGGAGTTTTATTCTTCGGAATATAATAAATTACTAAATGAGAAACAATATAGTCCTATGTGGGTATATTCAACTTTTTATCTTGCGCCATTAGAAGATGATCCTAAACTATGCCTTGATATTCTTCAAGTGATGACATTTCAAGTAGGACTAATTAGAATGGCTTGTAAAATACATGAATTATTAGATAATGCTGTTAAATCATTATAATTATGTGGTGGATTATTGGTATATTAGTAGTTGGTTTTATTATTTACAAGGTAAATAAAAACCACAAAGAACATGTAAATGCTCATGTCTCCAACTTCGGTGGAATGATGGTGAAATATGGTATTCTAATTGGTTATTTAGAATCAGGAGGTGTACAAGTGCAAAAAGTATCAAAAGACAGTGTAATTCTTGCCTCTAATAGTATGAACTGGACATTGGATTATGTAGGGTTTAATTTGGAAGTCAGGATGAAAGGCTTTATGCCTATGCTAGGAAATGTCAATAAAAAGTGGATATTTCCAGACGGATACTCACAAGAGAATATGATAAAAGAAATTGAGAACTATTTGAACTGGCAAATGGAGAGATTAAAAGATATAGCACAAAATAATTCAAATCAATTCAATAAATAAAAGCATGGGAGCATTGGATTTAAATAAAGTTGCCGTATGCATGGGCAAGGTAATAAAATTATTATCTGACATTCAACCATACATCATTGACGGGAATGATGTATATGACCATAAAGATGATTTATGTTGCTTGGCATATATGTGCAGGGTTGGAATCCTCGACAGAATTCAAGCCAACGGTTATATGAGTAATCAAAACCTTCAAATAAAAATCCCGACAGGAGTTTTTAGTTATAGGAAAGAAACAATGGCTTCAGCTTTAAGATTGACAGTTGGACAACTTAAACAAATAGCAGACATGGATATCGTTACCAGTAACTATATAGAGGAAATTTTAAATAAAACAGGCGTTTTTTATACCTATGATAAAATACTCTCAGAACAGCTCAAAGGTAAAATATAAAACAGCATACTTTCACCAACAACTAGTTTCAAAGATATAGTTTATACGGATAGTAACATTGGGGAAAATAAATTAGATAAAAGAAACTGGTTCTACATATTTTTTATAAAGAATAAACGGATTATTGATTTTGAAACTTATAATGTAAAATAGAATGATTGAGGGCATAGCAATACTTGCAATAGGAGCAGTAATACTCTTATATGCAGAAAAACAATCCAATAAGAAGACGATAGAAGAGCTAAGTTACAAAATAAGGCATCTAACTGGCAACATGAATGAAGATGATAAAAGGAAAAATCAACAACTCCTTGATGACTATCATTTTGAGAAGATTGTCAGGGAATTGAGGTCAGAAGATGAATATGCCCAGTTTGAACCTGATGATATAATTGAAGAGAGAGCAGAAGCAAAGTTCAAAAGCTTGTATGGGTATGAATATAGAAAGAAATGAGATTTTCATTCCACTCAAAGGCCCTGGCTTTACATTTCTTCCTGACAAAAGAGAGATGTTTAGCTTGCCGGCCTTGAATTATTACAAAAAAGGAATAGAAGTATGTCATCGGATACTGAAATAAGAATCAAAGATTTTTCGTATGATATGTATTTATGATATGAATTTTGGAGTTAAAGGACGAGCCTTTACTGATTTTTTACAGTCTGTCAGCAGTGGTATTATTTATGGTGATAAACGTAAAAAGCTTGTACACTCAGATATAAATACGCAATGTATTGTTGAGTATACGCACATTTTATTGGATAAAATACATTTTCGAGGGAACTACACACTCGGTTTTCAATTGGATTATCCCTCGGGATACTACCTTCGAAATAAAACCTATCCCCAAATACGTATGGAATGCTTATTCCCATACATTGTTCCCGAAGAATCTCCCGAATTTGTGTGGCAAATGTATCTATTGACTAATGCGGACAAAATATTACATGGAATAAACGATTATGTGTCCAGTTACTGTGAGTTGTTATGGATGTATTCAGATGAGTACTTAAACACTTTCAAATGGGAGCCGAATATTAATGAGTTTCTAGACCCCAAACTGGTTTTACATGGTACTTATGCTAAGGTCGAATGCTGTTGGATAGAATCAAATGAGATGGGATTATACAAAGATATTTGTGAATATGACATTCGAGATGAAACTATTGAAGAGAAAAGCCATACAACACAGTTATTACTGCCACCTTGGGGCAGTGACGATTATTATCAGGCGGTACTTGACAAATTATTGCCCTTTTAAGGTGTTTGTATTTCCCTTTGAAGGAATCTGATTCGTAACTAGAAAACAATAAATATTTAAGATACACCAAAAATGAAAAAGAAAACCGTAATGATTATGTGTGCCGTATTTACCATGTTGACAAGCATAGTAAGTTGTTCTGAAAAAGCACAAAGATCAGCAGATACAATTCCTGTTGATACCTTACAGGCGTCTTTGATAATTGAGGATTCCACATGCTCTGATAACTTTATCAATAGCCAAGATTTAGTAAACTACGCCGTTCATGTTGAGACACAACAAATGGGTGGAGGAACTGTTGAAGATATTAAGGAATTTCAAAAAGAAATTCTAAAACATGAACATAAAATTGAAGTATTGAATAAGGAAATTATTTTTTCAGTTCAAGATACAAAAACTCAGCAATTATTTCAAATAGAAAGCCTGTACTGGAAAAACTTTTCTGTAACGTACATTAATTATCTTTCCAATATCATTTGTTTATCGCATTTTGGAGGAAGTATATGTAGCCCTTATTTACTGTACATGACAAATAGACTTTTTATGGACAGAATTACAGAGCAAATTCAGGTATTTAATCTGTTAAATAATACCCATATATATTATTATGAGAAAGAAGGTTCTAATCTGTTGGATATTTTTAGAAATAAAACAAAACAGGCTATAAATTATAATCCTGAAATTAAAGAATTTTATAAAGAATGTAGCTCTTTCCCATATATGGCAAATTTATATGACAGTACATATCTTGAAGCAAAGCGAAATTATATTCGTCTTCAATCTCAGATAGTTGAATGGGTTAAAATAAGGAAAGAAATAGAACATGTATTAAAAGATGATACGATACAAAGTAATACTTATAAAAATGTAACTTTAAATTTTATATATAAAATCAGTCAGTATCCAGATTCAATAAAGTAAAAATAAAGTACGATGTTGATTAACATAATAAATATAATACGTTATATAAAATCATATTTTAACTACAAATAAAAATTGTACATCTAACTTATCTTTATTTCTTATAATAAGAAAAGTCAGGTGTATAATTTCATGAGATTATTTAATTTAATATTAACCTGAAAATATTTCTTCGTTTTTCCTATTGTTTTAACCGTATGGAGGGCATTCAGTATAAATCATTGATTATTAAACTTGTTGATAAACAACGATTTATTACTGAAAATCCTTGTGTCACTGGTTCGATTCCCGTTGGCACCACAAAAAAGGACTCGTAAAGACGGGTCTTTTTTTGTATTCGGACATTACTCACGACCAAGATACTCGGCAACATACAAAATATAGAGGAGCAGCGAAGACATTTCGACGAGAGTGAATATAATGCTTCCCTCTTCTCAAAATAAAAACGATAATCCGGCACAAACATCAGTCGCTACGATATCCGTGTTATAACGGTATTGTCCCCCTTTCAAATCAAGTTGCAACAGATACTTCTTTCCTACTTGTCGAGAACAGGTAAAAACGGCATAATAACCGACGTAATCGGAAGAAAGATTCTTGTAATTATAACACCATGCGGATAGAAGGGCGGCATCGTCGATCGAGGAAGGAGTATGAAATAACCGACTATCAAAAGTCATAGCATAATTTCCACCTATTTCCAGTCGTAAAAACCAATCTTTCGACATGCGGGAAACAGACAGCGCTACCTCTGGCGTAATTTCTCTCACACTCATTTCCCGCAACGGATAGACATACTCAGCTTTTACTCGCCCATAATTTACTCGTGGTTGTACAGAATAATTCCACCCTTTTCTACGAACCGCTTCATAGAATCCCGAAAGGGTGAGTCTGTATACATGACTACTATACTGTTCGGCTTCTCCAATTTTCGGATAAATCTGGTTCGCCGCATCACCGAAAATATTTTCGGTCCCCAATTTCAATTCATAATTCCCAGTCAATTTTATACCCCAGCTCTCAATACCCGACAAACTTTTCCGATACAACAGCTCTCCGGCGAAAGTATGCCGCCCAATCCGAGCCATAGGCAATTCGTTCAAGGAAGATATAATCTTTTCACACGAGAAATAACGATACGCCACATTCCCCACGAAACCACCCGAACGCGAAGTGTGCACACCCAAACTTCCTCCCCATTCGTATCCGTTATAATACGTGGAATAATTATTTCCGGCAAATCGGTTATAATGCATTCCCAACCCGGTGAGATGATAGACTTTCGAAACACCCAGCTCACTATAAAATTTAATTCCGTTGGTTTGCTTGTACTTTCGTCCTGAGACCGAAATATCGAACAAATAGGAAGGAGATACCGGTATCGACAAACCTAAGGAAAGCGATAAATCCGACGTGGTGTTTTTAGGTCTCGGATCTATTCCTCGATAAGCGACGGAGGCCTCGTACGAAAAATTACCGCCCCATGTTATCGATTCATAACGAGCGGCATATCCCCCTGTAAAGCTATAAATCTCTTTCGACAAGTCTCCGCCCACCAAATCGGCCAACAAATAGGGATACAACAGCTCCCAATCGGTGGTCTCGTTCCACTTCAAATTTTTCACACGTCCATTTCTATACAACGCATTTCCCCACAAACAATAATTCTTTTTTCGTATGTACGAATCGGCTTGAAAGCCTATCGACTTTTCACCGTCTCCCGATTGTAACAACACAGGCTCGCTCTCCGAAGTATATTGTCCGCCGACGGTTGCCCGCGTAAGAGACGAAGAATACCTGTCATAGCGTACCGCAGGATTACGATACGACAATTCGACAAAAGATGCAACTACCGATCGATGTTCCCACAACCGATCCCATATAGAAACCCGAACCGTATCTCCGGCTCGTAACTCACAGAGACACACCAAGCATAATACGCAAAAGACACACAACTTTTTCATATCCCTCTAATCTATCAACTCTTGACCTCTACTCCGTCATAGGTTTCCGTTTCGGCCTTCGTACCATTTGCATCTATCGCCGTATGCTGTTGCTCTATCAAAGAGGGCACACACTCGGTATTGAAATCGGCAGACGAATCGTTGGTATCCTTCAATACCCGACGACCGTCACGGGTAAGATAAAGCATTTTTCGACGCACACTTTTGAAATAGCGAGTCTTATCGTGGTCTATCGTACCACAGTGTGTCCACCCCCGGTCCAACGAAGGGGCCGTGACATTCCACACATACTCCGATTGTACACTGGTATTCACTGCATCGATAATCCATTCGTTCGGTACTTTATAGGCGGTTTGCTCCATCGGGAAAGTCCCGGCCGGTAAAACCATAACATAGGAATAGGTATATAAATTTTCGGTCAAGAATTTTTCTTTTTCAATGGGAATTCTCGCTATGGCAAATCCCCTGAATCCCCGATTGTGGAGAACCCAAAAACTTTTCGTGTAACAATACCACTTATCGAGATTAGGAACGGTCGGACTGTCTATATCCAAATGAGCGGGAACCGAGGATTCGTCATACCACTCATAATCCGCCCGACTCAAATCAAATGAATTGGGATTCGCGATACGATGGTCTATACCCGTATCACAAAGAATAAACGACTCTCCGGGAGCGACCGGATGGTCTGTCCCGCTACCGGGGATTACATACACAGCCTGTACAGTCATGTGAGTGCTCATAATATCGGGGGTATAATCGAATTTTTGGGTCGTAACAAATTTCGACTCCATCAAAGCGACCCCATCGGCATATAGCATGTGGTCGGTATTGTTATAGATTTTCACATAACCATCTCCATAGTATTGTTTTCCAGAAGACTGCAATGTCCCGGTAAAAAATATTTCCTCTATAATGAAGTCGTCTTTATTCTCTACCTGATAACTACCGATAGTAACACTTCCTTGTGTTCCCATAAGCTCCAATGACCTAGCATACCCCGATAACGAAGTATGAATTGTGCTATCGGCAGTTTGATAAGTTATCGCAGCTTCATAAGAACAATCGTATAATCCCTCGGGCAATGTAATTCCTTTACGGGTCGTAAAACTGGTAACCATACCCGACGTAATATTTCGAAATTCAAAGGTTTCACTTTCCACAGAAATCCCCGACAAATCCGACGGATACCGGACATCGATTTCGACAGTCGTCCAACGTATATCCCGTTCCTCGTCACAGCTACAAAACAAAGCCAGCATGCATAAGGAAACACAGAGTGTAATTCTATTCATATATTTCATAATCAAAAATTTAATCGATCATAACGTAAAATTAAGTTCCATACCGAAATAAGGATCCACATTGCGCCGTATGAGCAGACCATTCATCTTATATGAAGGAAGATAATCTAGAATACGATTAGCGAACAATGACAATCTCAACCATTTGCCTATCGTTTTGGTCGCTTTCAGGTTTACATAAACGGCCGTGGGTATTGTCTGTTTTTTATACAAATCGCCGTTATATGTCTTTATAAGAAACTGCAATTTAGGATCGGCAGCCGACTCCTCGGTATAGGGATATAACTTTCCGTCGCTTGCTGCCATATAGCTCACCGGGACTCCATTTTTCCACATTACCCGAGTCGAAACAAACCACATGCACTGTACCGATGTGGAAAAAATCAACCCCCATTCGGGTATTTGAGTATCTAACTGAAAATTAGTATTAAACTGTTCGTTTACTCGACCGTCGTTCCAATCGTACAAACCCACGTATTCTTCCGAAACCGGACGGTTGTCCACTACATCGGCCACAGTCTCGAACATAGGACGACTATTCGTATATACCGAACGGAACCAAGCTCCGTTTATAACGACGGCAGTCCTCAGTGCCGATATACGTTGTGAAGTAAATTGAAACTCGATACCCTGTTTATCGATGCGGCTCCCGTTGGCCGACTGTCTATAACCGTTCAACGCCTTCATATCGGTATAAGGAATGTCTTCCAAAGCAGGAGGCCCTTGTAACCCAGAGGCATCGACTGCCGAATGGTCATACTTCCGATAACTGAACGGAGCATAAAAAGAGGAAGTCCGAAATCCCGATGTAAGATTTTCATGAAAATAAGTTACCGACAACCGGTTTCCCTCAAATGAAATATCGCCTCGTACTTCCCACTTATGATTACGAGCCGGTTTCAAATCATAATTGGTTATATCTTCGATATAAGTAATTATATTTACCCGACTATATTCGAGCGGTTTATTCACATCGTAATAATTGAGTTGCACTATATCGTTATACCACAAATCGGGATAAAGATAGTCGAGCGTAGGCATCTTGGTCGTCACACCATAACCTCCCGAAATCGAAATGTGCAAGTCTTTCCCAGCGACAGGAATCGCAGGGAAGCTCCATTGTGCATTCGCACGAGGATCTATATAAGGCTTTCCTTGTAACAAATATCGCTCGCTCATTCCTATCTGTGTCACAGAACGAGCTCCTACTTGCAGTTCCAATTTATTCTTCCCCAGCAAGAACAATGTATTTCCTTCCAAGAAGAACGACAGATTCTGCAAGGCCGGAATATCGCTATAAGCCCGAGGGCGAGCCCCCCAGCTCGTCGAAATAGGGTGGGATAAATCATAAACTTGCCCCTTCCCGAAATTTTTGGAATAATTCCATTCTCCACCGGCTTTGGCGTTCAACCGATATTTTGCGCCTTCCCAGCCGAACTCCCCTTTGGCTTTCAGAAAAGCATTCACCGGTTTCCCATCGCATAAATAATCTGCCACATACTCCGAAAAAAGATAAGTACCGTCATGAACCCCGGGCTCTTTACCGGTAGGTGCAACCGTCGCTCGCTGAGGACTAATAAGCTTCGTCCTTTTCAACTGATCGGACTGAGCGCTCACCGACGCATCGAGATTTACCGTTTTTATCCATTTTAACCGAGGAAACGTCCATTTGAAATTATTTGTCAAAGAAGCTCTGTTATACGACGATTTATATTTGTCTATTTTTTGATAGCTCAAATCGGGATCTGTCTTCACGTTATCGAAAGATCCCGTATAATCCGCACTCGGTGTCCATGTCATCTCCCACTTATCCCGCCTCCATAACTTCGAAATGCGAACAGAAAAATTCACTCGCTTATAATTTTCAAGATTATTCCGGGGATCTACTTTCGAGTCCAAAAAACCGCCGTCGACATTCAATGTGAAATCATGGTTGGGAACTGTAAAACCTTTCCCCACCGAAAACAATTTGCTATATTCATCGGCTTTAAAACGAGCTGTAAGGGGTGTCGCCTTTCTCACTCTCTTTATATTTACCATACCACTGGTAAGATTTCCGTATTCGGCCGAAGGTATACCCCGCACAATCTCGACACTTTCTATATCGTCTGTTGTCAGCGTGCGCATATCTACCCCTTTGTTCGTCATATTTCTGAGCGATTCCGGCGAGGTCCCGTCCGAAGAAGTTCCCCCGGGAATATATTGCAGATTCGCATCGCCGTTAAGAGGAGCTCCATCTACTAAAAAAAGAGTTCCCAACGATGTAATGGCATAATCGGGATTGGAATATTGTTCTCCCGATGAATTCAGCGTTCCCGTTTCTCTCAACTGTATGGAATTGACCTGTCCCATCGAAGGGGTCTTGGATATATTCCCCGGAAGCAGCTCCAATAAATCGCTAAAACTGGTAGGCTGCAAATGGGTCATCATTTCGCGATTTATCTTCGACGAGCTTACCAGCCCCTGCGACTCCCGCGCCGTCACGACAATTTCGTTCAACGAATTTCCCGAAGGGGCCATTTTTACGGTCAGCTTCGTATCCCGTTTCAGTGTAACCCGTTTTTCATAACGATCGTATCCCACATAAGTAATACGCAGTATATAGTCGCCCGGATGCACAGAGGGAAAAGAAAATACTCCATTATCTTTGGACAATACCGAATGAACCTCATCTCCATGCAGTAATTGTACCGTTGCAAACGATAACGGGTCTTTCGAACCTATATCCGAAATTACCCCCTCGAAAGAAACCGTAGCTACTTGCGATACATTCACAGAGTACATAGTCTCTATTCCCACATAACTTATTAATATAATGAAAAATAATCGAAGTCGCATGTCTTAATTTTTGTGGACAAAAATACAAAATGCATAAATCTCGCACCCTCACCAAAAATGGCTATTCTATGTCTAAAAAATACCTATATATTATTATTGTAGCCCAATTATGCAGAAAATAACTTTGCGGTGTCGAATTAAAAAAAATTTGTTATGAAAAAATTCTTACTTTCTACACTCCTCTTTATCGGAGGAATTTTAGGATCGATACAGGCAGAGGGTCCTGTATTTCAATGGGCGAAATCCTTAGATGGAAATCCCGGTAACGGAGGTGACAATGCTCACAGTTTGATAAAGAGCAGCGACGGAAAAATTCTGGCGCTCGCACAATTCGGGTCGATGAAAGACAACGATCCTGTTTACTATGGAGATGACATTGTCGGCTACGGCTGTGCTACTCAGGCAAACTCCGACAATTGTAATATCGTTCTTCTCAAATTAGATTCGGACGGGTCTAAAATATGGAGTCTATATAGCTTCTCCGGCGACGTAAGCATCTCTTCGAGTTCCATTGCCGCCACTTCTGACGGAGGTGCTGTCTTAGCATTAAAAATGAGATATGCATCCGGTATGACCGATAAAACCCCAGCATTCAAGGATGCCAAAAATAACACCGTGACCATACAAAACTGGAATACCGGTTACCGTACATACTATGCGGTTCTACTAAAAGTCAGCTCGGAAGGAGTTATCGAATGGAACAAATACATCGAAATAGACAACAGCCCCGAAGCCTCCGCTACTTATTACACAGAAGGTACACCAGACGGCATTTACCCTTATGCTACCACCACCGACGAGAACGGGAACATCTATTTAGCCGGGAATTATCGTAAAACCATGACTTTTTACACGGCAGAAAATTCGCCTGTACAACTAATCCCTCACAACACCGTAAACTGGAACGGTGACTCTCAAAAGACAGTAGGAGACTTGTTTATCGTAAAACTCGACGACAAAGGGAATTATTTGGGCCACTTTACAACCACAGTCTCCGGCACAATCGAAAGAGAACAAATAACCCATCTCATCTACGACAACGGTAAACTCTATTTCTACGGAACTGTAAAAAACAGTAACGAAGGCTCGATCAATTTAGGCTCGATCAACCTCGTGCCTTCGTCGTTCGACGACATTCTCATCGGGGAAATCGATACCAACTTAGACGTGAAATGGGCAAAATTAATAACAGCATTCGGAGCCAGCGACAGCAAGCACACTACCCAGACCAAGAACATGGACTATATAAACGGAAGTCTTTACCTTTCGGGAATGATGAAAGGAGGATTCGCCCCTTATGGAGAAGAGGAAGCCCGAATAGCCTCTAAATCTACTCCGCTCAATGGGTTTGTAATCAAATGCGATGCTTCAAACGGAGAATGGTTAGGAGGTGTCTCTGCCGACGAACAAGGTATCGGTGGTTATTTCGGAGTAGCCAAAGGGAAAGAAAACAATCTCTATGCCTACGGGTATAGCTGGGCAACCCCTAATAAAGGTATTTGCCTAACCACGATAGATGAATCCAGTTGGGAAAAAACAGAAAAGATAGCCCTCATAACCGAAACCGGTATGGGTACAGCTTGGAGCTGTTTGGCAGACGGTACAAATTTCTACTCCTTTTCAAGAGGTAATAAAGCCGTCAATTTCTATAATTCCGAATTTACCTTACCTGCACCCACAGGTTGGGGAATGTTCATATCGAGCTGGAAACTCGACGATATAGCCACAGGGATAGAAACTCCAAATTTAGCCGGAAACGATACACGAATATACGGAGTGCAAGGAGGAGTAGTCGTCAATACCGAAAAACCTATCGATGTGTATATCTACAACATCACCGGCGCACTGGTTAAACAAATAAAAGTAACCGGCAACGAAACAATAGAACTTCCCAAAGGTATATATATCGCCAATAAGCAAAAAGTCATGGTTTACTAAATCATGGTTTATGAAATGTTTATATTTATAGAACGGTGGCGCATGCCACCGTTCTTTTTGCATCAATCGAACAAACCAAAAATCCCGAACAGAGGAAACCTCTGCCCGGGATTGGGATCACATATCCTACCTATCTAATAACTTATCGATTATTCTCTTTATCGATTGCGGCTAACCGTGCATACATTTCTACCATAGCAAACTGTGTCAACAGCCACTTCGAATCGTTTTTCGTTTTTCCGCTCCAATCATCGTTAAACAATCCGTTTTTCTCACGCATTTCCGTCCAAGCGAAATCCAGATTTTCCCTAAAAGCATCGATATACAAACTATTATGATCTATACCATACAGCTCAACGAATCCCCTAAACATAATAGCGGTAAACCAAACATCACCCCGATTCAGTACTTTATATTTACGACCCGACTGCGAATCGTGGCTAAAAAAACGATTGTAACAGGCAGCAGCCAGCCGTTGGGCCTCCTGCAAATATTTTTTTTCACCTGTGATTCGATACAAAAGCGCTGCCGATTGCATCATTTGTCCACTGTTATAAGCAAACTTCGCCCTACCGATTTCTCCGTTCAAACTCTTATTATCGAAATATAAACCGTCTGCGGGATCTTGCAGATTTTCTTTCGTCCACTCATACAATCGAATTCCTGCTTGTAAATAAGAACTATCGCCGGTCGCTAAAAAGAGTTTCGAAGCATACACCGAACCCGGAGCATTGGAACAGGTATTTTTCCCGTTCTTTTTCTGCTCGCACCAATATATGCCATATCCCAATTTATCATCGGTTCCACTTTCTATAAACCGCCAAACCATCTTGGCTTGTGAAAGATATTCTTTTTTCCCGGTCAACAAATACAAGTCGGTGAAATCGAGCCCTATCCAAATATTATCGTCATAGAATCTATCGGAAACCGGAGCCGTGTTTATATACGAAGCATACGCTGTCGGAGTCCTCCGCGTGTCGAGATACATTTCCAGTCCGGGACGAACCGTTTTAGTCAACACTTTTCGGAAATCGGACTTCGGTTTTACTTCTAGAAGAGCCGTAACGGCCGACAGGCTCCCCGAAAAAGGCCACAGATAGGAATAAAGTTTCTGTTGCTCGGCCTGTTCTTGATTAGAAAGATAGGAGACTTTCAAATGGTTGTCAAAGGGATAAGTCTCCCTGAATAAAGGAACATCTTCAACTCCATAAAGTTTTTCAATGGCCTTGAACGTATCGGCCGCACGAGTATAGTTATCATTCTCTGCAAAGCTTTTTCCTGAAAAGAACAAAAGGAAGGCGAGCGCAAAGTAACGACCAAGCATAATTGAGAATAATTTCTTCATACGATTTTACAATTTTTTTCGGGAAATTTCCGTTTCCCGGCTTTTTCCATTGATATAAAAACGAACAAAAAAATCACCGAGCAGAGGAGAATCCCCAGCCCGGTGAAAAACATAAAGATATTATTTAACTATTACTTTATTGGAATATACCGCGTTACCACAATTTATCCGAACAACATAAACACCGCCATGAGCCATATCGAAAGAACAATCGGAATCCGCTGCTGTCGAGGCAACACAATTGCCCAACAAATCGAACACCATAACGTCATCGACAACAGCGCCATTGGTCAGAACCTGAATAGTCGACCCACTGACTGTCACAACCGGCTTGACAGCTACCGAAACTTCCTCAATAGCAGTGGGATCGCCTTGTTCTACCAACAGAGTCAATGCATTGAGATCGACCGTCAACTTGTAATAGCCATCAGACGGAACGGTAAACTTATTGTCATGGTTACCGGCAGTAAAATAAGAAATCGTATACGTTTCACCTAACGTAATGAGCTGATTTCCCTCTTGTGTTTGATCGAATACAAAACAGTTTTCCCAATTTCCGGCAATAAGTTGATTGATAAATTTGAATTCCGTATCACCTCCTTCGGAGTTCTTAGCATACAAAAATCCATTCCATGTAAACACACCTTCGCTTACTCTTGTCATTTCAACTCCGTCCTCGGTTTTCCAAGCTCCCGGTTCTCCTTTCATGGCACTACCGATCAGATATAAATGATCATAGTCGATTTTTGTAACCTCCATTTTCACGGTATTCAAATCGATCGTAATCGTATAAGTAGCCGTAGAAGCAATTTGGTACTCCGCAGTGGCGACTTCATCGGCACTGAAAACCGGTGCATAAGAACCAGATTTGACTTCAGATGCATTCGCCGGATTCAAGGATTGGCTATTGTCGTTGCTTACGATATAAAAACCGGTCACGGGATCTTCGACTTCAAGTTTTCCTTTCCATGTATAGACACCGTCCGATTCTTTCGTCATAGCAACTCTTTCGGGGAATGCGCTACCGGCTAAATAGGCCTGTCCGAATTTCTCGACATCAAGAACGTCCAAAGAGCCTTCTGTCAAAGTCATCGTTTCTGCATCCAAATCGATCGTAATCGTGTACACCCCGGTTTTTTCTACTTGGAAAGAGGTGTCATAGCCACCGTGTTCACCTTTGTCATACAACTTTGCAGGAACACCCGGAGTAACAACTTCGTGATCGGGCACATCGGGATTAGGTGCAAGACAAGGATCCCAGCCTCTTCCTACCAAGAATTTGAATCAACGGTCTCCCGTTTTATCCAACAACTCTCCCGTCCACGTAAATTGACCGTCTCCGACCTTCGTCATTTCAAGAGCATCGTCAGGACTCCAACCTGCTGCACAAGCATCTCCGACAACATACAAATTGTCATAATGATTGATAGCCGACATACCGAATACGGCCAACAAACACGCGATTAAAAATGTAATCTTTTTCATAAGTTTTTATTATTAAGTTTAACAAAAGAATCTACTTTACTGACCTATCAATACCTTTTTGGTAAATACCTTATCCTCAGTATGAACCTTTACGAGATAAACACCTTTCTCATCTACCGACAAAGAAGCCCGACCGCCGTCGAAACTGCCTTCTTTAAGAATTTGTCCGAGCGAATTATAGACCCAATAATCGGTAGAAGAAGACTGCTCGATAACGATGTGTTTGTCAAGAGCATAAACCTTTCCCACAGGCTCGGTACTTTCAGGGGTCTCGATATCGGTAGTACCATCGGCATATTTCGACAAAGTAATGCGGTCTATATTAGGACCATACTCCGAATTATTCCCGATTTCTACCGTATTGCTTATCGTATGATCGAGGGCTACCCATATAGTTTTATGAGCCAAATTACCGCCGCACGTTCCTCCTGTGCCGACAAATGAGACCTCTTGCCAAGAATCCATATTACCGTTCATCTTTACATAGGCCGTACAGGGAGAATCGGACATATAGTAAACGGTCATCGCATAAGTGCCCGATTCAGGGACTTTTACATCGTTAAAAGTAATGGAGCGTCCATTACCTATCGAAGCCACATATTTCCCACCCGAACATAAACTATCTGTATCGGTCTTAACCGGTACACCGAACGGAATCGTATTGCCATCGGCCTCAGCCTCATATTTCATCAAAATAGGTTTAGGAAGTTGCGAAGACGTAGAGAACAAAACAGCCGTTCCCCCATGTTTTAACAAATCGATCGACACCGTATCTTTCGATGTCAAATTTTCCTTCCATTCGAATTGAATTTCCGACGGACATTCCCCATCTTTATAAATGTACGCATTGTATCGTTCACCGGAGGATAAAAACGAAAGAGGCACAGACACGGTACGAGCATCGTGTGTCAGCGAAGCGAAATACCACTCATTGCCTTTGCAGCGTACGATACTTACATATTCGTCGGGAACAGCTTCAAGGCAGCGGGTATCGTCCCATGCAGCCGGTACAGTCTTTAAAAATTCCCGAGCAATGTTATATTCGATATTTTCGGGAGCATCGCCGATATGTTGTACTCCCGATTCAAAAACTACCGATAAAGCCAACTGGTGGGCTGCTGTCGTCTTTTGATGGATGCACCCGTTTTTATCGGCAAAATCTACCGGGACATAATCGGTCGACCCGATAGCCCCTCGGATAATCGCCGAGTTTATATTATGGATATCGGGAAAAGTCGTAAAAACCGTATTCTCCAACACGGCCTCAGATGTCAGCAAATGCGGCCATGTTCTCCTCAAACCGGTCGGTTTAGTACAGGCATGTAAATTAAGCAACAACTGCTTTTCGGCCGTTACCTTCAAAAGCAAATCGTATTTCTTCATCATAGCCTGATCGTCACTTTCCCAAAAATCGACTTTCAACCCTTTAACTCCTTGTGCCTTCCAATTCTGTACCATAGAAGCCATCGCCGACTCATCGGAAGGAAGCGAGTTTTGATTCACCCATACGAACACTCCCACCGATTTGGAGGATGCATAATCCACTACCTCTTTCAACGAAACACCGTTCTGCTCCCAGCATTTGTCCAATGTGAAATATTCCCAACCTTGCTGTTTAGCCCAATCTATATATTTCTTAATGTTACTCATGCTAAGATAATCGGAGTGGAAGTCTTCTCCGCCGAAATTCCATACAGCACGTCCGGGTTTTACCCACGACAGATTAGTCAAGGCCGTTTTATCGTTCAAATTTTCCAATATAACCGACTCTGCTATCGATTCTAAGGAACCCACCATGAGAACTCTCCACGGCGTATACAAGGGAAGAGTAGCAGCGACATTCCCAACCAGCCGGTAACCGTAGGCTTTCGTCTCTTCATTCACAAACAACGAGCTTCCACAATAATTCCCATTGACCATCGCTTCGGTCAGCAACAGATAATCGCTTCCCGTATGAACCAGCAATGGCAACGGGGTATATAGTTCACATGCCATAAATTCTGTATCGTTCTCTTCATAAAGAGCCTGATTATTTTTGGTATATTGCTGTGAATAAACTTTTTCCTGTCTTACCGGCAAACATTCGCTATTTTCGGCATAAACCGAAATGTCTCCGCTACCGAGAATCGCATAGCGATAAGCCACGCCATCGTCATACACCCGAAAAATAAATTGTACGGTATGTCCGTCTTTATTACATGAAACTGTCGCCTCTTTATATGTATTATCATATCGACTGCGCTTTCCCGACGGTAAGCTATACGAATCGTCCACCAAACGTTCGGTAAAAGAGGGTTCGCTCAATCCCGTTGAAAAATCGCCTACCGAAGTGGTAATTCCCAAAGCCGATTTTTCCACAATAGAGGTAACCCCTTTCACGACCTTATAATACAAAGCATCGTTATCGCTCACGACAACAAGTTTTATAGAATCGGAGGGAGAGACGGTTTCTCCGACGACAGTCTCACCCCATACCGGGCAGGCTCCTGCCATCATCGCGCCGACCAAAAGACCATATATACATTTATTTTTCATTGTCAATATTTACTTCCTGTTTCTACAATAAAGCTACTTCACGATTACTTTTTGCACGACTCGTTCTTGCTGTACAATTACCCCCACCAGATAAGCACCGGGCGGAACAGGTATTCTATTCACACGACCTGTTATCTCGCTCTCGTACACAATTTGGCCGGACAAGTTCACTACTTTACAAAATCCATCGGAATCCATAGTAATTACAATTTCGCGATTCTGCGTAGCGACATCGATTCCTTCGGCTACCGGTTTTGTAACAGAAGACGGTTTGTCACTGCCGAACAGTTGCCATTTCAAAAGCTGAAAAGAATCGGCTCCGTTATTTTCGATCGTCCTCAAACGATAGCCTTTATATAATTTAGTACCATTTACTGCAAATTTCATAGTTGCATACCGGCAAGGGAATACAAATCCATTGACTTCGTCTACGGCTTCCCAGTCTTTGTCAAAGCCTTCGACAACCCAACTCTTAGGGTCTCTCTCGGGATAATCCTGACACGAAGTCAACGTATAATAGTCCAATCGATACGGTTTATCTAGTTCTACCTCGACATTGAATACCGGGCTTTCGTCACTATAATACTTCCGTTCCATATCCCGGTCGAAAAGATTAAAATATCTTTCATCGGCAATCGTAAAGGCTCCGAGCGGAGAACCTATCACATTGGAAAAGACATCGACATTTTCGGTAATATCTGCCGGAAAATTTTTATGATCGGCCGATTCATAATAAGGTATCCCGAACAATTGTATTTCCCCGACATTCCGCCCTTTCGTATCGATACGATAATATCGGGCTGACTTGCCTGCATCTGCATGAGGTTGACGGTTTATCGTAAACAAGGTAGCCGCACTATAACGGGTAGAGGCCCCGGAAGTCAATTGCGAGTAATTTCTCCCGTCAACCGAATATTCAAGGCTCCATGAATCGACATTTTGAGATGTAACTTCTCCCTCGGAAAATAGATAACCTGTAATCAAACAAGGGTCTGTACAGGTAATATATATGTAATCCGAAGAACCCTGTAAATCATAAGCCGTGTATTCATCGTTATCATTCAGAGCAGACCCGGAAATATCTTTTCCTTTAATCGTGATTACAGCATTGTCGGTAAGGTCATAAGCATAAGCTGCCTTCATCTTTTCGGGCTTCGGCATTTTAACCTCGGTCTCCCAGATTTCAAATTTATCTATATTAGGGCCACCGCCATTGTAAGGTGTGATTTTTATCGTATTATTGCCCTTATCGAGATAAATATACGAAAGCATCATACCGACCGGAGGGCGGTTCCAATCTTCTGTCGTCTCCGTCATACCTATCACCACCGGTGCATAAAATCCCGTTTGAACGGCTATGGAACGAATGAACATACTCGTGTAATAGGTACGGAACTCATAAGTGCCTTCCTTATCGACATAGACATTCCTAAACAAAATCTCGGACCCACTGTCGTTGTCCCCTACATAGGCATCTCCCGAATATCCATTCACATATTTGACCTTTACCGGAGGTGTGAGAACCGCATCCTCTGCTTCCAACACTAAAAGCGGATTTTGAGCGCACAAGCCGACAGCAGGCAACAAAGAGAGTAGTAAAATCTTAATTTTTTTCATTCCTTCGCAAATACAATTAAGCATAAGAACCACTTAGAATCTTTCCTAAACCAAAGACTCCAACAAGGATACTTCACAGTCGAAAAGGATAGAGAAACAACCGTTGTCCGAACAATATCTGTACTTACACGAGTTTTTCATGTTGGTAACATTCCAAGGGTTTTACATATCTATGACACAAAAAACATCATACACCCTTATACCAAATGAAAAAAAATTTTACTACCACAAATAGCTGTACTGATCGCCTAAAAATTTTTTGATTTTTTTCAAGGCCGTGGTTATCTGACCCTCAACGGTTTTTACCGAAATATTCAACCTCCGAGCTATTTCCTGATTCGTAAGATTCTCACTTCGGCTAAGCAAAAAAATGTTCCGACATTTGTCCGGTAAAGAAAAAACAGCCTCCTGAATCAAACGATATAATTCCTCGGTTTCAAGAGTAGACACACTGGTATTGATCGTAGAGACTTCCACTCCGTCGAGACCTACCGTCTCTTTCTTTTTTCTCAATTCATTCAAACACTTATTTTTCGCTGCTTGGAACAAATAGGCTTTCAGTGAAAGCTGTATCTGAAATGTCTCTCTGTTTTCCCATAAATAAATAAAAATATCCATCGCCAACTCTTCTGCCACATTCTTATCGTCCAAATGGAGATATATGAAACGGCACAAAGGAGTAAAATATGTTTCAAATAAAGATTTGAACGCATCCTCATTTCCTTCACGAATCTGCCTAAGCAATGATATGTCATTAGTGATATTCGCTACCATTATTACAGGAAAACTATGCAAAGAAAATAATATTATTCAAGATAAAAAAATAATATTCACAGCAAAAATAAAAAAATATAAAAGCCTCGAAAGATTTCTACTTATTGATTACAAAGTAATTATAAAATGGATATCTATACCAATCAGACATTTTTTCTTTTTTATTATCTACACATATAAGGGTCAAGCCCGATTTTTGTGTCTAAGTAATTGAAATCTTAAAATTCCATCAAACATGAATAATAATCTTCCGTGGGATATAATCATCGCTAAATTCGAAGGAATCTCCCTATCAGAAGAAGAGCAATCGCAGCTACAAAACTGGTTAGCGGCCGATAACAAAAACAAACTTCTTTTCGATGAACTGAAAACCCTTTGGGATAGCATCCAAGCAAAATCTGCCAACTACAATCCCGATGTAGATTATTATTGGAAAAAATTCCAAGCCTATATTCACAAAGATACTATACAGAAAGAACCTATAAAGGTAAAAAAGATTGTTCCCCGGTTACATTTCGGCAAGAAACTAAACCGCATTGCCGCAGCTATCAGTTTATTATTAATCGTTTCGGGGATAGGGTATTATTTCTTTTCCAGCAACAAATCTTTGAACAGAGAGACAATCGTCCAAACTTATTCGACAATTACAGGAAAATCGAAATTCATACTTCCCGATGGTAGTGAAGTATGGTTAAATTCACATTCGAAGCTGGAATACAAAAATCTTCATGCCGACATGCGAGAAGTCGAATTGAAAGGCGAGGCTTTTTTTAAAGTTCAGCACGATGAACGGCCGTTCATTGTCAAGACCAGCGACATAGCGGTAAAAGTACATGGTACACAATTCAACGTAAGCGCCTACCATACTGACGAAAAATCGGTAGTGAGCCTATACGAAGGTTCGGTATCGATGCATGTATTGGGCGACGATAGCTCGAACTGTTATCTGAAACCGGGGGAAGAAGGCTCTCTCGATAAAAAAGACAAAACGATTCGGGTTGAAAAAGGAGACGTAGAATTTGCAAAAATGTGGACTAACGAAAAAGTCAAACTGGAAAACAAAAATCTTCATGAAGTTTGCAAATATCTTTCCAAATGGTATAACGTGAACATCATCATCGACCCGGCTTTGCCCGACGATCAATCTTACACGTTTACCCTCCATGACCAAAGTCTCGAAGATATCATTCGTATCATGTCGAACATATCTTCGATAAACTACTACTTTACAGAAGACAACACATTAATGATAACCCTTTAACACATTATTGCCTATGACGATACATTAAAGACAAACCACCTATGTAGAATGAATGATTAAAAATTTTTATTCTTAAACCCAAAAACAAAAAAAGAAAGAGAACTTATTAAGTTAACTTTAATATACCCATGATATGAATCTAAAGAAAAAATTGGCTGTATTTCTAGCCATTTTATTCTCCTTGAACTTGTTTGCTCAAGCACCGGGAGAAACCATAACAATTTCTTTTCAAAACATTCCATTATCCGAGGCTATCAAAAAAATAGAAAGCGTAAGTAAATACACGTTCTTTTACGATGCCTTAAAATTGAATGTCGATCAAAAAGTATCGCTGAACGCCCAAAAGACACCTATTCAACAAGCAATATCCCAAATGCTTGGAAATTCGGGTATTAAATTTGAAATTAAACAGTCTCAAATCATCTTATATAACAAAAACGTATCCTCTGATGAAAAAAAGATTTCCATACGAGGAAACGTTACAGATGTCAACGGCGAGCCGCTTATCGGTGTAACCGTCTCGGTAAAGGACAATCCCTCTATCGTGACTATCACCAATGTAGATGGTATCTATGACATAAAAGTGCCCGATAAAAGTGCCATACTACAATTCAAATACATCGGGTTCGCTTCTCGTGAAGAAGCCGTGAATAGCCGGAAAATTATCAATGTGGTGTTACAAGACGCAGCGACCCAACTCGAAGACGTCGTAGTCGTTGGATACGGAGTACAGAAGAAAGCATCGGTAGTCGCAGCTATCACCAGTGTGAAACCTCAACAATTACAAGTAGGGACGACTCGTTCGTTGAGCAACGACCTCGCCGGTAACATCGGGGGTATCATCGCCGTTCAACGTTCCGGTGAACCGGGTTATGACAACTCCGAATTCTGGATTCGCGGTATGAGCTCTTTCAAGGGCAGCAACTCCCCGCTCGTACTTGTCGATGGTGTAGAACGCTCCTTGAACAACCTCGATATTTCGGAAATAGAATCGTTCTCGGTACTGAAAGATGCTTCGGCAAGTGCCGTGTACGGTGTACGTGGTGCGAATGGTGTAATCCTTATTACAACCAAACGAGGACATTCCGGTAAGACGAACATCAACGTATCGGTAGAACACTCTATCACTCGTCCGGCCAAATTACCCTCGTTCCTCAATGCGGCAGATTACCTTACGCTCTTGAACAATATCAATATCCAAGAGACGGGGACAGAACTTTATTCGCCGGAACTAATAGATAAATACCGCAGCGGATACGATACCGAACTATATCCCGATATAGATTGGATAGATGCAATTACAAAAGACGTCGCTCACAACACGAGGGCCTCGTTCGACCTTTCGGGAGGTAACGAGAAATTGCGTTACTCTTTCGTCGGCGCATACTATAACGAAGCAGGTATTACCGAGAGCGACAAAACTCAAAACTGGAACTCCAATATCTCGGTGAATCGATTCAACTTGCGTACCAACGTAGACATGAACGTCACCTCCTCTACATTATTGACATTCAACATCGGCGGATACCTTCAACAGAGAAACGCACCGAAAGACGGTATCGACGATATTTTCGGCGCTGCATTCAAAGCTACGCCCTACATGGTTCCGCTGATTTATGAAAACGGGGCCCTTCCCAAACCTCGTGAAAATGAAAATCCGTGGGCCAAACTGACACAATCGGGTTTCAAACGTGAGGCAGAAAGTAAACTGGAAACCTTGTTCGCCGTGGAACAAGACTTAAAATGTATCTTACCCGGTTTGAAAATAAAAGGTATATTCTCTTACGACTACTATTCACGAAACGGAGTAAACCGGGGCAAAGCTCCCCGTTACTATTCGCCGGCCACGCAACGCGACCCGGTGACCGGAGAGTTAATACTGACGGTTCTGAGCGAAGGAGACGAATTCTTGGGCTACGAAAGATGGGAAGACTATGGCAATTATAGCACCTACTTAGAAGGAAATATCACCTACGACCAACGATTCGGAAATCACTCGGTAAGCGCATTGTTGTTGTACAACCAACGCAACTACGACGACGGTGACCAAGTGCCCTATCGTACACAAGGTTTCGCCGGTCGTGCGGCATATACATACGCCGACCGCTATATCGCAGAGTTCAACTTCGGTTATAACGGTTCCGAGAACTTTGCAAAAGGCAACCGTTTCGGTTTCTTCCCGTCTATCGCTGCGGGCTGGATTGTTTCGGAGGAAGAATTCATGCGTCCGGTACAAAACTACATCAATAAATTAAAACTGAGAGCTTCTTACGGTTTGGCCGGGAACGACCGCTTTTATAACGACGACGGTTCTCAAAAACGTTTTGCCTATATCACTACTATCGGCACGACCGACGGATACAAGTGGGGTAATTCCAATGCATTCTACGATAAAGGCGGTTTGCGCGAAGGAGATCCCGGTGTCGAGTCCCTGACTTGGGAAACCGTGAAAAAGGCCAACGTCGGAATCGAACTGGGCTTGTTCAAAATGGCCGAATTGCAAGTAGACTTCTTCCATGAAAGAAGAGAAGACATCTTCATGCAACGAAAGAACATACCGTCATCGGCCGGCTTCCCCTCCGCTCCGTGGGCGAACTACGGTATCGTGACAAACAAAGGTTTCGATATTTCATTGGATTTGAACAAACAAATCAACAAAGACTGGTTTATTTCGGCTCGGGCAAGTGTTACCTACGCCAAGAACAAAATCGTGGAACAAGACGAAGATTTAGGTGTACTCGGCACTTACCGTTCGAGCACCGGCAAACCGGTAGGCCAGATTTTCGGTTTGGTTAACGACGGCTTATATACCGAAGCCGATTTCGAAGACGTAACGACCGGTAAGTTGAAACCGGGACTGCCGGTTCCAAAATTCTCGGATAGAGTTTATCCCGGAGATATAAAATACGTGGATTTCAACGGTGACGGAGAAATCACAGAAACCGATAAAACCGCCATCGGAGGTACGGTCAATCCCGAACTCGTATATGGTTTCGGTATTAACCTGAGCTATAAAAATATCGATTTCGGAGCTTTCTTCCAGGGAAACGGCCGCACCTATCGTATCATCGGAGAAAACCAAAAGAACTTCTTACCCGGTTCTACTATCGGTGCCGAAGGTAACATATTTACCAATGCCTCGGATGCATGGACAGTCGACAACCCCAGTCAAGACGTATTCTATCCGAGACTCCACATGGGCTACAACGCCAACAACGCCCAAGTATCGGATTGGTGGTTGAAAGATATGAGTATGTTGCGGTTGAAAAATGTAGAATTGGGATATTCATTCTCAAAAAATCTTATCAAAAAAGCTGCAATGGAGTATGCCCGTATATTCGTTCGCGGAACAAATCTTTTGCAGTTCTCCAAGTTCGACCTGTGGGACCCCGAACTGAATACCAGCAACGGTTTGAAATACCCCATCATGGCCACTTATTCTATCGGACTACAAGTAAGATTCTAAACCTATTAATATAAAAATTATGAAACATACAATCGTTAGATATACATTAGCTATCATCGGTCTGTTTTCGGTCACTTCCTGTACCGATTATCTGGACAATGCTCCCGACGATATTTTAACATTGGATATGGTATTCAACAGTAAGAACCGTACCGAGGAATGGTTGGCCGGTATCTATGACGGAATCCCCGACCCCTACACGCCCATGATGCGTAATTACGATGCCTATGCCGATGATTTCTCGCCTTCGCAAGACTGGCGGGCATTCTCCGACTGGGATTGTATCGACAAAATCTTAGGTAACTGGACTCCCCAAAGCGAGTGGAAGGGGAATTTTTGGAGCGATTTTCCGGTGAGAATACGCGAGGCTTACATTTTCTTAGACAACGTCAAAGCTCTGCCCGAGCAAGAGGTCTATCAAGCCGATGTGGACAACATGAAGGCCGAGGCACGTTTCTTGATTGCCTACTACTATTATCTGTTGGTGAATACCTACGGAGCCATACCGTTCCAAACCTCACTGGTCGACATGAACGACCCCATCGACAAGATATTGATAGGGCAAACACCTTACGACCAAATAATCGATTGGCTCGATAAAGAGTTCAAAGCCGTATCGGAACTGTTACCACCCTCTTATACCGAAGAACGTAAATACGGACGAGCAACCTCGGTGATGGCGTTGGCTATCCGTGCCCGTATGCTTCTTTTCGCTGCAAGTCCGTTGGTAAACGGGAACGATGACCCCGATTATGCCGCTTATACGAACAATAAAGGTGAAGCAATCTTCAACTCTACCTACGACCCCAAGAAATGGGAACGTGCGGTAAACGCTTGCAAAGATCTTTTGACCGAGGCCGAAGGCAACGGTTATGCCTTGTACAAAGAGTATAACGGAGATGGTTCGATCGACCCCTTCATGTCCTATTCCAATATGTGTTACAAAGAATTCAATCAAGGTAACAAGGAAATTCTGTTCGCCCGTCCCGATGTAAGTTACGACCTTTACTCTCAACACTCGGTTCCCCGCGGATCCCGTGGACAAGGCGGTTTGGGAGTTACTCAGGAATTGGTCGATGCGTTCTTCATGAGCAACGGTCTGCCCGCTATCACAGGGTATGAGCCCAACGGCGAGCCTATCATCAACAAAGCCTCGGGATACAATGAAAGCGGATTCTCTACCCAGCCCGATGTCAGAAAGACCAAATGGATCGAAGGAGACAAAGATGCCAAAGAATCCAACACCGAAAATACAATCGCTCCGGCCGGAACATTCAACATGTATGTCAATCGCGAGCCTCGTTTCTATGTATCGGTGCTTTACAACGGTGCTTGGTATCGTCAATCGAGCCGTTATGTGGATTTCTATTACGAAGGAGAAGACGGCCGGCCCGCGTCCGGTTCTTTATGGGATGCTCCGCAAACAGGTTATCTGTTGAGAAAACGCGTACACCCCGAAACGAATATCCTCAACTACTCCATTCCCTATCGTCCCGGTATTATCTGCCGGTTGGCAGAAGCCTATCTGAACTATGCCGAAGCTCTCAACGAATGGGCTCCCGAGCAAACCGACGAGATACTGAAATACGTGAACCTCGTAAGAGAGCGCGCAGGTATCCCCCAATATGGAACAGGGAAAGACAGCAACGGATTAGACAAAATCCCCGCACCGGCCGATCAGACCGCTATGCGTGAAGCGATTCGTCGCGAACGTCGGGTTGAGTTCAACTGCGAATATGCGATCCGTTTCGATGATATCCGCCGTTGGAAACAAATCGATATTCTGCGCGGTGACTTCTACGGCATGAACAAGTTCGGGACAGAAAAAAGCTGCGACAAGAACAACGAGAATGCCTACTTCAAACGTCGCGTCGAAATCACACGCGCTTTCAGCGAAAAGAACTATTGGTTCCCCATTCATCAAAATCAATTGGACAAGAACCCCAACCTCAGACAATTACCCAAATGGTAAATTCAATTTTGAAATCTAAAAGTATAAATGTATGAAAACGATATATCATATATTATTCTCACTTCTGTTCGTACTGGCTTTTGTCGGCTGCGACGATGACGACGATAAAGTCATAGAGCGGAATCAATTGAAATTGACAGCCTCCGCCCAGTCGGCGACTCTTACTCCGGATGCGACAGACGACGAGATTATTTCGTTCTCTTGGAACGAAGCGACCAGTTTAGGGGCAGACTACACTTTCTCCTATCTGTTTCAAATAGATATAGCAGACAACAACTTTCAGTCGGCAACCGATGTCCGCACATTCGGGCCCAATGAATCGATCAGCTACTCATCGGCCGAACTGTACGACCTTATTGTAGAAAAATGGGGAAAGACAGCCGGAGAAGCAGTCTATGTGGAGGCTCGGGTAGCCGCCAAAGTGGAAGGTCCCAAATTCAAATATCCCGAAATAGCGACCACGAAAGTGCAAATAACCACTTATAAGCCTACATCGCAACCGCTCTATATTACGGGTACGGCTACGACCGGCGGCACGGATCTGAATGCCGCTGAGAAAATAACCGAACTATCCAACGGTCGTCTGTATAATTGGAGAGGCCAGTTGAAACAAGGCGGATTCAAATTCATCACCACGCTGGGGCAAGCCTTGCCTTCTTACAACAAAGGAGCGGACAACAGCTCTGTCGTAAAACGTACGAGCGAAACGGAAGCAGACGACCTCTTCCAGATAAACGAGGCTGGATTGTATTACATCTACCTATCGCTTAAAGATATGACTATCTCATACAAGAAACTTCTATATGAAAACTTATATCTTGTAGGTAATGCGACTGCTGCCGGTTGGGATATAGAAAAGATTATCGCCATGACTCCCGATAACTTGAATCCTAACATCTTTACTTACCAGGGGGCTTTGCAAGAGGGAGAATTAAAAATCCTCGCCCAAAGGAAGTTCGACGGAACCACGTTCAAACCACTTGTCGAAAACGGTTCTATCGAAAGTACCGATGTACAAGTGACCCCGGGAGAACAGCCTGACTACAAGTGGAAGATAACCGCCGAACAAGCAGGTCTTTACAAGATCACGCTCGATACGGAAAAAATGGAAATCAAATTTGAAAAGCAGTAATCATGATCGCGCTACTATTCGGAAAATTCCGAATAGTAGCGTCGACCAATGAGTCTCGTCAAATTCGTTAAAACATCACACAACTCATCATGAAAAAAAATTTATTAGTTCTCGCTTTCCTTGTCGGACTACTGACTTGCTGTAAAAGCGAAGATGCTCCCATCAAACCCGTGAAACCCACTGATCCGGGAAGTATCAATAAGGAGTACATGTCGCGAGCCGAAACGACTTTTGCCAATATTTTCAAATATTATTGGAGCGACAAAGTGCGAATGATGTTCGGCTCATATCCCAATACATTGGGAACTCCCCAAGAACCTTCCAGCCCCGACTACGACAGTCACGCTTACTTATGGGGATTGGGTAGCGTCGTTTCGGCCTTCAACGCTATCGTACAAAATACCGATAACGTAGATTTCCGAATGACCTACGAAAGCCGGTTGAAAGAGACACTGCTCAAATACTACAATACGACAAAAGAACCCATGTGTTTCGGCTGTTTTGTCAACCCTCACGATCAACGTCTATACGACGACGCTATTTGGGTGGGTATAGATTTAGCGGATCTTTACAGTAAAACCAAAGATAGCTGGTATCTCGACTATGCAAAAAGCGTATGGAATTTCGTACTTTCCGGGAAAGACGATGAACTCGGAGGCGGAGTTTATTGGGACGAAAATGCCAAAGACTCCAAAAACACTTGTTCCAACGCTCCGGCCGTGGTTCTCGCTTTGAAACTCTATCAAATCACCAACGATGCAGCGTACTTGGAGAACGGTAAAGATATTTACAAATGGACAAAATCGAAATTACAAGACCCCTCCGACTACCTCTACTGGGATTGCATCAAAACGAGCGGTAAAATCGAAACCAGCAAGTTCTCTTACAACTCGGGACAAATGTTGCAAGCAGCCGTGTTGCTCTACAATGCGACAGGCGAGGAACAATATCTCACCGATGCCAAATTGCTCGCAGAGGCTTGCTATAATTATTTCTTCGAAAACTTCATATCCAACTCGTCGGGAGAGCAATTCCGCATTCTCAAAGACGGAAGCCGCTGGTTCAATGCGATCATGGTCCGCGGATTCCTTGAACTGAACAAAGTCGAGAGCAATGGAACTTATATGATCGCCATACGCAAATCGGTCGACCACGCATGGAAATACACCCGGGATGCCGAGACCGGACTTTTCTTCAAACAATTCAGCGGGAACGACATAACGGACAACCCGGGAGATATTCTTGCACAAGGTGCTATGGTTGAATTATTCGCAAAATTAGCAGTTAACTAATAATTAAAATTTTTATCCATGAAATTAAACGGAATTATAGTCGCTTTATGCTCGGTCGGAATCCTCAATGCACATGCCGAAAACGTAGCTATCGCCAAATCTTCTCTCGTGGGAGACGGGATAGTAGAATTCGTTCCGCAAGGATTCGACCAAACGAAAACCCCCTCTTTAATTCTTAAAGAAGAACCCACGGCAAAAGGGTCTGTACCCTCCGATTGGGAATTATATCCACAATTCACCGTCGTGGACGGAAAAGCCAATGCCTCATTGAGCCTGACCGGTGAAATAAGTCTGTATGGCGGTGGCGAAGTTACCGGGCCTCTATTGAGAAACGGCCAATACATAAAACTCTGGAACACCGATACAGGAGCCTACGGCGTTGATGGCGGTAAACGACTGTATCAATCACATCCGTGGGTATTGGGTGTGAGAAGAGACGGTAGCGCTTTCGGTATTTTGTTCGATAGTAGCTGGAAATCGGAACTACATACCAATTCCGACAAAATCGAATTTAACACAGAAGGAGCTCTATTCCGCATTTACATCATCGACAGGGAATCACCCAAAGATGTCCTCAAAGGCCTTGCCGAATTGACCGGGACCATCACGATGCCTGCCCGTTGGACTCTGGGCTACCATCAATGTCGTTTCTCCTACGGTAGCGAGCAGAAAGTACGGGAAATCGCAGACAATTTCCGTAGCAGAAATATCCCTTGCGATGCTATCTGGATGGACATCGATTACATGGACGGCTACCGTATTTTCACATTCAACGAAACTAATTTCCCCGACCCCAAAGCCTTGAATGAGGAACTTCATCAAAAAGGATTCAAAGCCGTATATATGATCGATCCCGGAGCCAAAGTGGACAAAAACTACCACGTTTACCAATCGGGAACAGAAAACGATGTGTGGGTAAAACGCCCCAACGGTGAAATTTACGAAGGTAAAGTATGGCCGGGATATTGCGCATTCCCCGACTTTACCATGCCCAAAGCCCGTGAATGGTGGTCCAATTTGTATAAAGATTTCTTGGCATTGGGAATCGACGGCGTATGGAACGACATGAATGAGCCGGCCGTTACCGACGACGATATTCCCGAAGAAAACCGTATTGGAACCATGCCTTACGATACTCCTCACCGAGGAGGCGGCAATTTACCCGCCGGCCCTCACCTGCTCTACCACAACGCCTACGGTCGTCTTATGGTCGAAGCCTCGTATGAAGGGATTATGAAAGTCAACCCCGAAAAACGCCCCTTCCTTCTTACGCGTGCCGGCTTACTGGGTTATCAACGATATGCAGCAACTTGGACAGGTGACAACTGGGCTGGCTGGGATCACTTGAAACTTTCCGTACCTATGTCTATTACATTAGGCCTTTCAGGTCAAGCATTCAACGGTCCCGATATCGGAGGATTCTTAAATAATACGGATGCCGATTTATGGGCTCATTGGTTGGGATTCGGAGTATTTTTACCTTTTGCCAGAGGTCATGCTTGTGCAGGAACCAACGACAAAGAACCGTGGGCTTTCGGTGAGGCCATAGAAAACACCTCTCGTATTGCCCTCGAACGTCGTTACCGCTTGCTTCCCTATTTCTACACGTTGTTCTACGAAGCTCACAAGACAGGTGTTCCGGTTATGGAACCTGTATTTTTCGCCGACCCCAAAGACCTGAGATTGCGTAGCGAGCAACAGGCTTTCCTATTGGGAGATAATGTCCTTGTTATTCCCGCTTTCGCCGAGAATCCCGTATTGCCTTACGGAATTTGGGAAAATATGACACTGATCGATGGAGAATACAGCGATAAATACCAAGCCAAATTGAAAATCAAAGGCGGAAGCATCGTCCCGGTCGGAAAAGTTATACAAAGCACGACCGAAAATTCGTTCGAACCTCTTACTCTTTTTGTATGCCTCGATGAAAACGGAAAAGCCCACGGTCAACTCTATTGGGATGCCGGAGACGGCTGGAATTTCCAATGCGGAGATTATAGCTTGATGACATTCTCTGCCGAGAAGAAAAACAATCAAGTAAAAGTCTCTCTCGCTTCCAAAGAGGGTAAACGTAAAATAGAGAAAGAAATCAAAGCTCTGAATGTAGAATTAATGATGAACGGGAAAGTATATAAAGGTTCCGGTTCGTTGAAAAAAGGTGTAACAATAAATCTTTAAAAAATGAAGAGAGTGCATCGGTCGATGCACTCTCTCTTTACTAAAACTTTTTTATCATGAAAAACAGATATTCCATCTGGCGACTAATGTCGTTAGGAGCTGCTTTAATGACGGCTCCGTGGCTACAAGCCCAAGACGTGCTTGTAACGCTCGAAGCAGAAAAGGGAATAATCACACTGCCTGCAAAAGTAAAACCTGTCGACGGTAGTACCGTAGAAGGAATCTCGGGCGGTAAATATGTAGGTGATAACGACCCCGGTAGCTCCATAGTTTTTAACGATGTTGAAGTGCCCGAAGCCGGGACTTATGAATTCAAAACTTATTACATGAGTATGCAGAATAGGTCTATTGCCGTTAAAGTCAATAACTATTCCGAATACATATCGACGGTCTCCAATACGACACCGGGTTGGGACGTACCTCCCACAAACGAAATGAGTACCTATATCTACATGGATAAAGGGAAAAATACGATAAAAATTACTCCTATGGGAAGCGGTGGCCCTAATATGGATAAATTCGAAATCATTAGAGCTTCCGAAACCGGGAGAGTTTCCTATCGTTCTCGAAGCCGAAACCGCTCAATTATTCGGAAACCTGAAAGTAAAACCTACCGACGGTTCTTCCGTTGCCGGTCTATCGGGAGGCAAATATATCGGAGACTTCGACTTAGCCGCTAACTCCTATTTACGGTTCAACAACGTCGAGATACCCGAAGCCGGGACTTACGAATTGAAAGTCTATTCGATGGGGTCGAGCCGAGCTCTCACCATCAAGGTCAACCACTATCAAAAAAGTATCATTCGTACGAAAGACTCCCCCAACTGGGACAATGCCCCTACCTCAATGGTATCTACCTTGATATATCTCGATAAGGGAACAAACACCCTGACTTTCGGACTACACGAGGACAATGGCCCCAATATCGATAAATTCGAGATATGTACAACGACCGAAGAAATAGATAAACCAGAAGTCGAGAAAATCGCTTACTCGTATGATTTTACCGACGAGGCCGAAATTTCTTCTACACAAGAAAATTCTACGCTGAGCTTGTTGACCGATAATGATGAATACACTTATTATGTTCCCGAGACATCGAATGTAGAAATCGTAGCCAAATGCCAGCAACCGGTACTCTTGACGGGATTTTTACTCTCAGCAGGTATCGACAGTGAAATCGACGTTGACACTTGGAAATTATATGCTTCGGCCAATGGCTCTACATGGAAAGAAATTTCTTACGATAAAGTAACCGATCTCGACGGAGCCCACCTATATGAAATAACCCGATATCCGGGAACCGCAGCAGCAGACGCCGCACAATATTACAAATTAGCGGCAACCCACGAAAATCTCGAAATTGCAGAATGGCAATTGTTCGGTCTGCCCTATGTCGCTTCGGGAGACAAAAATTTTCCGACCGACCTGACTGAAAATATCGATGTTCACTCTAATGTATCGGCATATCCTATCGGAGAATCGGGTGATAATTTCTCCGAAGAATTTTACAATCTGTTCGACCGGAACATGAACACCAAATATTATGCACATGAAGCAACGAGTTTCTATGTAGAAATAGATTTGGAAAAGCCCTATACAATCGAATCTTATGCAATTACAAGCGCTCATGATTATCCCGACCGAGACCCTCGCAAATGGATTTTAAATGCTTATAACGAAGAATTGGGCTGGGTAGAACTCGACCGTCAGACAGACACATACTTCCCCACCCGGTATTCTACTTTGAAATATAACGTAAACTCGTCCACGGGATTCACCAAAGTCATGCTCGACGTAGAAGCTAATAATGGAGCAAAAGACATTCAACTCCTTAAATTCCAAATCTTCGGTAAAGAATTTAACGGAGCCGGCATCAACGCCGCCCAGGACAAAACACTTTCCATCATTGCGGATCAAGGGAAAATCATTATTTCTCAAACAGAGGGCAAACCGGTAAACTACACGGTATATAACCTGTCGGGAACAGTGATCGAACAAGGTACGACTGATGTTTCATACCGAGAAATCGTACTGAATGCCGGAGCATACATTGTATCGGCTAATGACGGAAGTAAAAATAAAATAGAAAAACTAATTGTTAAATAAACATTGAACCATGAAATCCAGAAGATATAAACTACCCTTGATAGCCTTATCGCTATCATTAGCATTACCGGCTTTCTCCCAATCGTGGTTTACTCCCGAAGTAGAAAAAAGAGCCGAGGATATTTTAAAAAATATGACAGTAAAAGAACGCCTGACCTATATCGGTGGTATAGATTGGATGTACACCCGCGCTATTCCCCGATTAAATGTTCCGGCTATAAAAATGTCCGACGGACCGCAGGGCGTAGGTACATGGGGAGCTTCCACGGCTTATCCTTGCGATCTTTTACTGGCAGCCACATGGAATCCGGATATGGCCTATGCGTTCGGCGCAGCTTTGGCACAAGACTGCAAGGCTCGTGGAGTAAACATTCTATTAGGTCCTGCCGTAAACATCGCAAGAGCTCCTTTCTGTGGCCGGAACTTCGAATATATGGGAGAAGACCCTTTCTTGACGGCAACGACTTCTACCGGATATATCAAGGGATTACAAGAAAACGGAGTGATGGGAGTGATCAAACACTTCACGGCCAACTTCCAAGAATATGACCGTAATTATGTGAGTTCCAACATTGACGAGCGAACCTTACATGAAATCTATTTCCCGGCGTTTAAATCGGCCGTCCAGAATGCAGAAGTCGGTGCTGTCATGAGCAGTTATAACTTGCTCAACGGCGTATGGACAACCGAGAATCCCTGGTTGCTCAAAGAAGTACTGCGGGAGCAATGGGGATTCAACGGGCTCGTGATGTCCGACTGGGGCTCCACTCATAACTGTGTTCCGGCGGTTAAAAACGGACTCGATTTGGAAATGGCAGGAAATGAAATCGAAAACGAGGAAGCTCTGCGCCATTATCTCGAAACCGGAGAAATAAATATGAGCGAAATCGATTTGAAAGTCAAACATATCTTACAAACGATGATCGGATTCGGATTCTTCGACAAAGAACAATTAGATCCGAGCATTCCCCTCGACAACCCCGAAACGGCAAAAGCCGCATTGGAAATTTCGAGAGAAGGAATCGTGTTGTTGAAAAACGAATCGAACATTCTGCCATTGAACACCAATACGATTAAAAACATTGCCGTAATCGGTAATAACGCTACAATTTATGCGGCCGGCGGCGGAAGCGGACTGGTAAGACCTTTCCATTATGTGTCTTACTTCGACGGATTGAAAAAGTTGGCAAATGAAAAAGGCATCAACGTCACACTCGTGGATCTCTATGATCACATGGAAGATGTCCTGTATACAGCTGCCGGCTCGAACGAACATGGTCTCAAAGCCGAATTTTACAACAACGAGAATCTATCAGGAACTCCTGTAACTACCCGTGTAGACAGTCGTATCAACTTTGAATGGACCTCGGGACCCGATGCTGCCAATGTCGAGAAAAACTATTTCTCGGTCAAATGGACCGGTGAAATTCGTCCCCAAGAAACATCGAACTATACTTTCATCGTGAAAGGAGATGACGGTTTCCGTTTAATTCTCGATGGAAAAACGGTCATCGATGAATTCAAATCGGGTTCCACTCGTGAAAAACGTTATACCATGAAAATGGAAGCAGGGAAAGCCTACAAAATTCAACTGGATTATTTTCAGGGAGGAGGCGGAGCCTGTATCGATTTGGCATGGCTCAAAGACGGAGATGAAAACCGGTTCCAAAACGAATTGGACAAAGCCGACATAATCGTCGCATTCATCGGTCACAATTCAAGTAGCGAAGCCGAAGCCGGAGAACGGTCCTTCGGATTGCCCCAAGATGTAAAGGACCTCGTCCTAGCCGCCCAAAAGAGCTCCAAACCGATGATCGGAGTCGTTAATGCCGGCGGAAACGTAGAAATGCAAGACTGGGAACCTAAAATGAAAGGTCTTCTTTGGGGTTGGTACGGCGGACAAGAAGCCGGAACCGCGATGGCCGAAGTGTTATTCGGAGAGTACAACCCTTCGGGAAAACTCCCTGTAACATTTGAAAAAAGATGGGAGGATAATCCCTGTTACAACAGCTATTATGATAATGGGACCAAACAAGTGAATTTTACCGAAGGTATCATGATGGGATATCGTGGATATGACAAAGCCGGTACAGAGGTCCAATATCCGTTCGGTTTCGGATTATCCTATACGACATTCAATCTTTCCGATATGCAAATCACGGAATCTTCCGACGACAAATATTTAGTCGAAGTTTCTTGCAAAATAAAGAATACCGGAAAGGTTGCCGGTGCAGAAGTCATTCAACTGTATGTAGGCAAGAACGGCAGCAGCCCTGTCGAACGCCCGATAAGGGAACTCAAAGGCTACCAAAAAGTATATCTTGAACCCGAAGAAGAAAAATTCGTGACTTTGTACCTTTCTAAAGATGCGTTTTCTTATTACGATGTCAATCGGAAAAATTTCGTTGTCGATAACGGGGAATACAACATCGAACTTGGATTTTCATCTCGCGATATAAAATTGAAAGACCAAACTCAAATCAATGTTGTTTCGGCTATTGACGAAGCCCGCCAAGATACCGAAAAAGGTAACTTAATTCCCTCGGTGGTTAAACAAGGTAAAATTATCAGAATTGCACAAGGCTGTGCTTCCGAATTAAACATTTTCGACCTTACGGGTCAAATGTTACTCAAACAAATCGATAAATGTACAATCGATACCTCTTATCTAAAAAAGGGAGCCTATCTTGCTTTGTATAAAATAGATGAAAAATTTCATACGGGTAAATTCATCGTTGAATAGCTTTTAAAACTTCCAGACAACAAAGAGGCCCGGAAATTAAATTTCCGGGCCTCTTCATTTTAATTCGTTCGTTATTCAACCGCCCAAAGCAGTTTCTCAAACTGGCATTTATCTGGGCAATAATTTTACTTTCAGTTTCTTGTATGCACGATCGGCCTTCGCTCGCGCCTCCTCCACCGTATCGGCTGTCGCCAAAATCACACCTAATCGACGGTGTCCGACAACTTCCGGCTTCCCAAAAATTCGCATTTGTACTCCTTCTTCCGAAAGAACCTCATCGAGGTTACCAAATACAACTTTATCCGTATCTCCTTCTACAACGATAGCACGAGATGCCGATGGGCCATAGAAACGAACTCCGGGAACAGGTAACCCTAAAACAGCACGGGCATGCAAGGCGAATTGTGACATGTCTTGCGAAATCATAGTCACCATTCCCGTATCGTGCGGGCGCGGAGAAACTTCGCTGAAAAGGACATCGTCCCCTTTAATAAAAAGTTCTACTCCAAAAATACCATATCCACCCAAAGCATCCGTAACTTTCCGGGCTATATCCTGAGCTTTTTGCAATGCTTTCTCCGACATAACCTGTGGTTGCCAAGATTCCCGATAATCACCATCTACTTGTACGTGACCTACCGGTTTTAGAAAAGTCGTCCCAGCAGAATGACGAACAGTAAGTTGAGTAATTTCATAATCGAACTGCACGAATCCTTCCACAATAACCCGACCGGCTCCGGCTCGTCCCCCTTCCTGAGCGTAGTGCCACGACTTATCGATATCATCGGCCGTACGCACGACACTCTGTCCGTGTCCCGAAGAACTCATGATAGGTTTCACCACACATGGCATGCCTATTTCTTTCACGGCCTCCTCGAACTCTTCTCGTGTAGAGGCAAATTTATAAGGCGACGTAGGCAATCCCAGTTGCTCTGCGGCCAAACGACGTATGCCCTCCCGGTTCATAGTCAGGTAGGCGGCCGTCGCAGTAGGTGTAACCGAATACCCCTCTTTTTCGAGAGCCACCAACGTATCTGTCGCAATAGCTTCTACTTCGGGAATGATGTAATCTGGACGTTCCGTTTCTATCACTTCTCTCAACTTTTTGCCATCGAGCATAGACAAAACATGACTGCGATGAGCGACCTGCATAGCCGGGGCATTGGCATACTTATCCAAAGCAACCACCTCCACACCATAACGTTGCAGCTCTATTGCTACTTCTTTACCCAATTCTCCACTTCCGCAAAGCAAAGCTTTCTTACCGACAGGAGTTAGTACCGTTCCAATTTCTACCATATATACTTGATTTTGTATGTGTTATTCATTTATACAAATGTCTTATGCTAACCGAAAAAATGCAGGCTGTCCTCAACTATATACCGAGACATAACCTTTCTTTACATCTTATGCAAAGATACAGGAAAAATGAATGGAGTACAAATGAATAAACAGACTTCCTGCCAACAAAAAACGGGCTCTCGTTTTCGAAGTCCGTTTCAATTCTTTGGAACACCTTTAATCTTCGACATGGGAACCGTCGCAAAAGGGCTGATTCGACGATTTTCCACAACGGCAGATAAACGCCCGTTGTTTAATAACCATACTCCCATCGGAGAACATAATTCTTACATGCCCACCAATACGCAATGGACCGCATTCGATAACCTTTACGACCACCTCGGGTTTTATCGGCACAATAGTTCCTTTCATAGCTGTTTCTTTTTTAGTTTTATATTCACTTAAACAGCAAATCCGGTTCTTTTGTTTATTGTACCGTTAAACGATCGAGGCGTAGAAAATAATTTCTACGCCTCGATCTATAAACCTACGTATCACTTTATTAAAGCAATACTACCTCTATGTCTGCATCTACTTCATACATGCTCACTTTACCTTCGCGAGCCAACCAGCCAAGGGCTGCATACAATTCTTTTTCTTTCAGTTTCGTTGCTTTTTTCAACCCTTTTACAGTTAATTTTCCGGACTCATTTAAAGCATTCCAAACCTGTCCTGCCCATGTTCCAATAACTTCTGCATTCATTCTTTTTTACGTTTAAATTAAACAACTTGAAAACACATTGTTTTAATCTGGCACAAAGTTAATACATTTTTCTTTAATTTTAATGCTTCAATGTGTTTTTTCATATTATCTACCCCCTCTACAAAAGAAAAATAGACATTATAAAAACACTCTACGGGTGATTTTGTTTGCCCCAATCATCTATCTCCCCAATATAATTTTCAATTCTTCTCTTGCCAAAAAAGAAGGAGCAAATTCTTCACGCGCTTGCTCCAATAACTGTTGCTCATTCTCATATCGAGCCGAGAAATGCCCCAATAACAATTGCTTTACACCTGCTTTACGAGCTATAATAGCCGCTTGCCGAGCCGTCGAATGGCAGGTTTCCTTCGCAAGAGCTTCGGCATCGTCCCCGAATGTAGCCTCGTGATACAACAAATCTACACCTTCTATGATCGGTAACAAAGCCTCGTTATAAGCCGTATCGGAACAATAGGCATAACGTAACGGAGGGTCTGCCGGCGTCGTCAAATATGAGTTGGGAATAATTCGACCATCGGAAGTAACAAAATCTTCTCCCGCCTTTATCGCAGCTCTACGGTAAACCGGAACGTTATAAAAATTCATCATATCTCCCAATAAATGTCGCATTCCTACTTTCTCTTCAAAAAGGAAACCCGAACACGGAACCCTGTGTATCATCGGTAAGGAACGAACTCTAATAGATTTGTCTTCATAAATCACCTCCGTTCTATTCGGCAATACAGGTTCGAAACGAACAGTAAAAGGCAAGTCCCGACAGAAAAAATCGAGTTGAGGCCGAAACACCTGCTCTGCCTGAGGATGGGCATGAATCACCAGTTCTCCGGTCCTACCTACTAACGCAAAAGTCGAAATCATTCCGATCAAACCGAAACAATGGTCTCCATGAAGATGACTCAAAAAGATATGCCCCAATCTCGTAAACTTCAATCGCATGCGACGAAACTGTATCTGAGCCCCTTCTCCGCAATCAATCATAAACAAATTGTCGCGAATATTCAAAATCTGCGTACTCGGATAGTGACGTGCGGTAGGCAAAGCCGACCCACACCCCAAAATATTTACCTCAAACTTTCCCATTTCAAAGTTCCTTTGACATTTACAAAGATACGCATTTCCACACTTTAACCTGCACTTTTCATAATGAAACAAAAAGACCGGCAAGATTGCCGGTCTTTTCTTTATAATACGCTTTTAACGCGCCTTATTTTTTCTCTGCGTCGAGTTTCTCTTTCAAAGCTGCCAATGCATCGATATCGCCCAAAGTAGTTTTTTCCATTTGAGGAGTTACGATAGCATCGTCTGCCTTAGCTGCTTTTTTAGCGGCTTTCTTAGCAGCATTTTCTTTCTTAGCCTCGGCCTTAGCTTCATCTTCGAAAATACGGCTGTGAGACAAGATGATACGTTTAGCATCTTTGTTAAACTCTATAACCTTGAACGGAAGTTTCTCTTCCAATTGAGCCTGAGTTCCGTCTTGTTTTACCAAGTGTTTGGGAGTAGCGAATCCTTCAACACCATAAGGCAAAGCAATTACAGCACCCTTATCGAGCATTTCGATGATAGTACCTTCATGGATAGAATCAACGGTAAAGATACCCTCGAATACGTCCCACGGATTCTCTTCGAGTTGTTTGTGACCCAAGCTCAAACGACGATTTTCCTTATCGATTTCCAATACTTGAACTTCGATGTCGGCTCCGATTTGAGTAAATTCAGACGGGTGTTTGATTTTCTTCGTCCAAGAAAGGTCTGAGATATGAATCAAACCATCTACGCCCTCTTCGATTTCAACGAATACACCGAAGTTTGTAAAGTTACGAACTTTGGCATGATGACGAGAACCGACAGCATATTTGGTTTCGATATCTTCCCACGGATCCGGTTTGAGTTGTTTGATACCGAGAGACATTTTACGTTCTTCACGGTCAAGAGTCAAGATAACGGCTTCTACCTCATCGCCTACTTTCATGAAGTCTTGTGCACTACGCAAGTGTTGCGACCAAGACATTTCGGAAACGTGGATAAGACCTTCGACACCCGGAGCTATTTCGATGAATGCGCCGTAGTCGGCCATTACGACAACTTTACCTTTCACTTTGTCACCCACTTTCAAATCGGGATCCAAAGCATCCCATGGATGGGGTTGCAATTGTTTCAAGCCCAACGCAATGCGTTTTTTCTCATCATCGAAATCGAGGATAACTACATTGAGTTTTTGATCGAGAGAAACTACTTCTTCGGGGTGAGATACACGTCCCCAAGAAAGGTCGGTGATGTGAATCAATCCATCTACGCCGCCCAAATCGATGAATACACCATAGGAAGTGATATTCTTGACAGTTCCTTCGAGTACTTGTCCTTTTTCGAGTTTGGCGATAATTTCTTTCTTCTGTTGTTCGAGCTCGGCTTCGATAAGAGCTTTGTGCGAAACAACCACATTCTTGAATTCTTGATTGATTTTAACAACTTTGAATTCCATAGTTTTACCTACGAATACATCGTAGTCACGGATAGGCTTAACGTCGATTTGAGAACCGGGCAAGAATGCTTCGATACCGAATACATCGACAATCATACCGCCCTTCGTGCGACATTTGATATATCCTTTGATGATTTCGTCGTTTTCAAGAGCCGAGTTAACACGGTCCCAAGAGCGAGTAGCACGAGCCTTCTTGTGCGACAAAACCAATTGTCCTTTTTTATCTTCCTGATTCTCGATATAAACCTCTACTTTATCTCCTATTTTCAAATCGGGATTGTAGCGGAATTCGCTCATCGGAATGATACCGTCCGATTTGTAACCGATGTTTACGACCACTTCACGTTTGTTCAATGCGATTACCGTACCTTCGATTACTTCTTTGTCTTTTACCGTATTCAAAGACTGGTCATAAGTATTTACCAATTCATCATGGCTCTTATCACCATACACTTCGCCTTTTTCAAAGGCATCCCAGTCAAAATTTTCTACCGGGCTGTTTTTTAGTTCTTCACTCATGTTAATTAAATAATTGATTTTTTGATTAATAAGTTAGACATTATATGGTCTTGTTAAAATCGGTGCGAAGATACAAAATCTTTTCCTCTCTGCAAATTATTTCAGGAATATAATCTCCTAACACCCTTTGACATAAACATATATTCATCTTTACAAAAAATTCCGCCATACAATAAACAGAGTATAATTTTGTTTTATTTAAAGAGAATATATACCCACCCATGAACAGACAAAAGATAACATGGTTGCAAATACTCCAAGGTTGGAGTATGTTATTGGTCGTAATAGGACATGTTACCTTAACCGGTATTTTCGAGAATCCTCAAACTCCGGTGAGCGCGACGATAGAGCGTGTCATATACAGTTTTCACATGCCTCTTTTCATGTTTATCTCCGGTTTCCTTTTTTATTTCACAAAAATCAGCCGAGACTTAGCCTATAAAGAAGTTGTGCTCGATAAGCTCAAACGGTTGGGAATCCCCTATTTGTTCTTCACCTTTTTCACCTTCGCCGTCAAGTTTATATTCTCATCATTCATGAAACGCCCGGTAGAATTGTCTTTACGACAATTTACCGACAGTTTTCTATATCCCGGCTCCAACCCGTTGAGCGAAATGTGGTTCGTCGCCACACTCTTTATCATCATGCTATCTTATCCTTTGCTGAAATATATGATAACGGGGTATTTCAAAATCGCGGTATTAATTATCGGAAGTGTCGTACTCAACTTATTTTTCCCTCCCGATATATTCTTGCTTTGCCTTTCCAACGTGGCATATATGTTCCTTTTTTTCTGCTTAGGCATACTTTTCTGCAAATTCGATATACAACGTTTTTTGAGTCATTCCGGGAGTCTCCTACTTTCGCTCCTTCTTTTCATCGCACTGAACCTGATTCCCGACTGCCCGATTTTACTGTTAAACCTCACCGGAATAATCTTTTCCGTCTCATTGTGTCTGAACTTAACCCCGATAGTATCGGGACTATTCTCCTCCTTCCGAGACTATACGTTTCAAATTTTTCTATTAGGAATTTTTCCACAAATAGCCATCAGAATACTCTACTCCAAGATACCACAAAACGAATTGTCCTATTGGAGTCTCTATATCATTAGTATTCTATTAGGGATTTACCTGCCTGTTTTCATAGCAAAAATCGTAGAGAAGATTCCCAACAAACTTATCCGCCGTTGTTTCGGACTCTGATTCTATCGTTTTTTCGCAAAAAAATCTTTCATCAAAGCGATACACTCCCCGGCCAAAACACCACACTCGACCTCTGTTTTAGGATGCAATACCTGAGGAGCGAAACGCCGGTAACCTCGTTTCTCATCGCCGGCTCCAAATACGACCCGAGCGAGCTGAGCCCACCCTATCGCACCGGCACACATCGCACACGGCTCCAATGTCACATACAGGGTACAGTCGGTCAAATACTTACCGCCGAGCGAAGCCGCAGCCGAAGTAATCGCTTGCATTTCGGCATGAGCCGTCACATCGCCCAGACATTCGGTCAAATTATGTGCCCGAGCCACAACCCTATCTTTACAAACGATGACAGCTCCCACCGGTATCTCATCGGCATCGAATGCCTCTTTTGCCTCCTGCAAGGCCATTCTCATAAACCGTTCGTCCTTTGCTCTATCGACCATATCTTCTCATAAGCCTTGTGGGAAACCCTATCATTTCTCATACGATCCTGACAATATTCCCCACATAGTAGCTCTTGTCCTTTTTCTTAGAAGTTGTTTTAAATTTATTCCGAGACAGATTGAGACCCATGTTGAAGCAGATTGGAGTCCGAGATATGCAGTCAATAGCGGGCTATTGACAAAAATCAAGGGATTCAAGATGCGACACAGGGTCTCAATATGGCCGGAACATACCTGCTTGAAATGATAATATTATTTCTCAATAAATTTAAAACAGCTTCTTAATTCTTCAAATAATATACCACCGAGGTCACGACCCGCACATGCTTCAAATAAGGAGTATTGGCATCCCTATCCTCGATAGAGAATTGTCCTTGATATGCCGATGATATTTTGCCCAATTTACTATCGGAGTCTTTGGCGAATTTTTCGGCGGCAACTCTCGCATTTTGAGTGGCTTCGGCAATCATCTCGGGTTTTAGCTCATTCAACTTGGTAAACAAGAACTGAGTGTTATACTGATAATCCCCAGAAACGATAGCCACCCCCTTTTCCAACAAGGAGGCTTGTTTCACGATCAACTCTCGTACTTTCTCTACTTGATTCGAAGATACCGTTATTACCGAAGTAACATTATAGCGATACGGGACACTTTGGTTTCCATACCGTTCGGCCTGCATATCTACGATTCCAGGAGCCGCGATAGAAATTTCGGCATCGGATATCCCGTTTGCTTTCAGAAAATTTATCACGATTGTATTCTTGGTATTGATCATACGGTAAATCGTGCCCAAATCATTCCCCAACTCCTTATATACCAAAGGCCAGATAACTTTATCGGCCGGAACCTCACGCTCCGACAAACCCTTTACCGAGACCGTACGCACAGCCTCTTTCGAACGAACGATACCTTGTTCGATTCGTTGCCCCAATAAAAACAAGCCTACTGCTATGATAATAGCCGGCACAATCCATTTGTTTTTCATAATCTTCCGTATTTTATTTCTTACAAAGAAAATGCATGCCAGACTCAAAAGCAAATTTTATTTGCAATTTTACCGAAGACATAGACTATTTTCGCATTTATTGTCAGTAACTGTTTCAAAGATAATTATTCGCCATATCCATCAGACTTTTTCTTGCTCCGATTTCTTTTTTCACCGAATCTTCGTATATTCGCTTTTCCAAATTCGTACTTATGGCGCAACACAACCAATTGGGAAAAACAGGAGAGGAACGAGCCGCAGAATATTTGATTTCCAAAGGATACATTATCCGAGACATAAATTGGCGGAGTGGAAAAATGGAATTGGATATTGTAGCCTATCGTGACAAAACGTTGGTTGTCGTAGAAGTCAAAACACGAAAAAACAACGAATTTCTACGCCCGGAAGAAGCCGTTACACTCCGCAAGATAAAAAATATAATCCAAGCTACGGATGCCTATATTCGTATGTTCGATATACCTTTCGACATACGATTCGACATCATTACCTTAGTCGGGGAAAATGAAGACTTCCAAATAGAACATATAGAAGATGCCTTTCTTCCTCCATTAAACTGTCGATAAACATGAACGTAGAATCTTTGCGTGAATTCTGTCTGTCACTACCGCAGGTAACCGAATGTTTCCCATTCGATGAATGGGTGTTGGTTTTCAAAATCGAAGGTAAAATGTTTCTCTTCTGTGATTTGTCGGCCGAAGAGAAACGAATTTCGCTCAAATGCGATCCCGAACTTGCCATAGAATTACGGGAACGATATCCCGAAATAGAACCGGGATACCACACGAACAAACGGTTGTGGAATTCTATTTGGTTGAGACCTTCCATCGACGATAAAGTCATTTGCGATTGTATCGTCCATGCTTATAGCGAAGTGCTAAAAAAACTACCCAGAATCAAACGCGAACCTTTATCGGAACTACTCGAAACATGGAAACAAAAGAAATAAAATTCCAAAAAACTCACTTAAAGGAGATCGGCTCGACCAATACATATCTCCAAGAATCGGACAAAGACAGACTTCTCCCGGAAGGAACCATCGTTTACTGCGACATACAACGATCCGGGCGCGGCCAGCGTGGAAATTCATGGGAATCTGAGCCCTTCAAAAATTTAACATTCAGTCTTTTACTCAGACCAGAACATATCCCTGCCAACCGGCAATTTTTACTTTCTGAAATCGTATCGCTGGCAACTGTCGATGTTCTGAACCGATACGCCACTGGATTCTCTATCAAATGGCCGAACGATATCTATTGGCACGACAAAAAAATTGCCGGTATTCTCATCGAAAATGTACTGAGCGGGAGTACATTCTCACGGGCTATTATCGGAATGGGACTGAACATCAATCAGAAAAATTTTTACAGCGATGCCCCCAACCCAGTTTCATTATATCAAATAACAGGTCGCACCTACAAGATAGAAAAAATATTAGACGAATTCACAGAGGCCTTCGGAAAGCGATATACAGACACATTTACAAACTCCTCCGACCGTATCCATAAAGAATATATAGCGGCACTCTACCGAAACGACGGGGTATATCCGTTTTATAGCGACGGCAATATTTTCCACGCCTCTATTGCCGATGTCGAACTCGACGGTCATCTGCTTTTATCGACGGAATCGGGAGAGAAAAAACGCTTCGCTTTCAAAGAGGTTTCATTCTTGCTTTAAACGTTTCAAGAACGGACGAATAACCCCGCTGCTTTGAGGCAACTCATCGGAAAGTCCCGACAGCATGGAAAGTTGTTCCGAAAGATATTTATTGCTACGAACCCGTGCAGCAATCGTAAAATATTTTTTAGCACAAGCTATATCGTCGTCGATCACTTGCCTTTTTTCCTCTTTATATACGGAAGCAGAGATAGAAAGACCGTTCGAATCTTCAAGATACTGTTGATCTATCGATTTCAGTTTTTCCTGTCCCTTTATAGCATAATAGCTTCCCAAAAACAAGTTTGCATCAAAATTAAGAGAGTCTATATCCAAAATAGTTTTCTGAACCTCGACCGCTGCGGTATCGTTTCCAAGCAACAACAAAGCATCGGCTTTGGCTTTCAAATAATTAATTTGCCCGGGCATCACCGACAACAATTCGTCGGCAACGGCAAGTATTTTTTCAGCATCATGCCGAAACACATAATACCCCAATAAATAATTATTCGTCACCCGAGTAAACCACGGCTGTTGTTCTTTCACCAACAAAAGTACCTGTTCATAAATGCCCGACTGTCCGATAGATCGAGACAACACGTCTATGCCGGTAAACAACGAGTCCAAAGATAGTCCTTGCATTTCCGAACGAACCACATATTGCATAATAGACGAAGAATCGTTCATCATGGCCGATGCGACAACCGCATCCACATACGTTTTCACCCTACCGGGACGGCGTTCCAACAATACGTCATACATAGCAACAGCCTCTTGCCACTCCCTATTGACAAAGTGATCATCGGCTTTTCTCAACACAGTACGATAAGGCATCTCGGCAAAAGCCGAAAAAGCGATACTACAAAAAAGGAAAAATCCTATTATCCGTCTTATATACATACATTTAATTGTCACCCATTATGAACAGACAAAAATAGCGAAAGGTGAGTGCAGAGACAAACGGAAATTTTATTTCCAATTTGACTATGCCGAACCGCATCCTATTTTCGTACTTACAAAGATAACAAATCAACTCTGTAATATAGGCAATACTGCCGACAAAAATAAAACAGATTCCCCGCGAAATTTGCAGCAATCCGGTAAATAGTCCCGATGAATTAATTAAACATAAACTTTGAACGAGCTTCATTCTAAAAATAAAATAAATTAATATTATATTTATTAAATAATAACTTTATACATAGCATTATTCCCATATCTTTGTAACAATAATTAAAACAGTCCATTAAGATAAAAAGGCCCGTCTTCCTGTACTGTTATTTTCAATCCGGGCCGAAAAATACCATCATGAAAAAACTTTACTCAAAACTATTGACGTTAGTCACTATCGGTTTTTACAGCCTATCTGTCTGGGCACAAGATGCTCCCGTCATTCAGAATTACAGCGACTATACCGGAGACTCATTCGTAGCCAACTGGGACAAAGTATCGGGAGCAGACAAGTATTTCCTCAATGTCTACACGAACGGGACCAACGTTCAAAACGTAAATGAAACCTTTGGCAACATCAACCATTCCGATGGGAAAATAGACCAGCAATCGCCCAATTACCCGAATGGCTGGGAGATAAACGTGAGTGAAAACGGCAGTACCGATATGGTCGTCTACGAAGGTGTAAATAAAATTATCCTCGATGCGACAGACGACTACATAAGCACCGAACAAATTATCGGAACCGGCGTGGGGAAATATATCGTTAACGCCAACCTCATCAATGCAGAAAATATCACCCAAGAAAATTCAAGCTTATTCAAGATTGAAATATTCGACAAAGCAGGTATACTTCTTAGCACCGGAACAATCGAAACTTTACTTTTTGCCCAAATAACCGAATTCAATATTTTCGACGGCTTCGGATACACACAAGCAAACATCGGGCGCATAAAAATATCTATCGAAAAAGGTGACGGAAAAATTGGAGACCTCATGATAAACTCTATCTCTTACTCTTGTACCGAGCCTTCGTATATTCTGAAAGATCAAGCAACGGCCGAAAATTCTTATCCTGTAACCAACCTCGACCCGGAAAAGGAATATTACTACTACGTCGCTGCTTCGGTGGAAGGAAAAACGACAGACGCATCGAACATCATCAGAGTAAATGGATTCCTCACTCCCAAAGCCTTAGACGCAACCGGCACATCGGAAAACTCGTTCACGGCAAATTGGGAAAAACTGCCCAAAGCAAAAGGATACATTGTGCAAGCGTACCAATATCACACCGCAACACAAGACAGTGAGAAGAAAATACTCGACGATTCTTTCGAAAAATCGACAGAGGGTACTATGGACGATCCGATCTCTGTTACCGACCCGGACTTATACACCGCAGTTCCGGGTTGGAGCGGGAAAAACATACTGGCAGCCAACGGTATGCTCGGAGCCGACAACGGAAGATTTCCCGTAAGCCTCTCTTATTTATGGACTCCCACAATGAACCTGTCATCGAATAACGGTAAATACAAAATCCACATCAAAGCCCGTGGAACAGCCGGAGATTATCTGTCGATTTATCGAATAGGTTATATGATAGACAGCAACGGAGACGGAGAACCCGATGCCCTTAACATACATAAAGTAACAGCTTTCGACGAAAACGGATACACCGAAGAAACTTGGGAAATGGAAGACGGTGCTGAAAACATGCAACTCTCCATCGAAGAAAACAAACTAAAAAGATTTTTCATCGACGAAATCACCATCATACAAGAAAGCAAGGCCGGAGAGGTTACGAGAATACCTCTCGTTCCGGTAACCATTTCGGACGGTTCTCAAACTTCTTATACTTTCACAGATCTCGAAACGAATGGAAACTACGGCTACGAAGTGACCGGTATGCGTTACAACGACTATGAGGAAGAAGAATATTCCGAAACGTCTAACCTTATTACCGTGCAGTTAATACATTCGGGAATAGAAAGTAGCACAACTCAAAACGTAAAAGTAATCGCTTCTGAAAACTCAATCAACATAGTTCTATCGGAAAGGGCACTTATACAAATATTTACTGCCAACGGACAACTTGTAAAAACCATAAATGGAACCTCGGGAGAAAATATCGTTTCTATCCCTGCTGCCAATATTTATATCGTAAAAGTCGGAAGCAAGATATTTAAAGTCATCGCCCGATAAATCATCGGAAATAGGAAATCACCTACACAATCGAGACCGACAAGGTAGACTTACTTTGCCGGTCTCGACTTTTCTCATAATCACCAATCGGATATTATTTTCTCTTCAAAGGCTACGTGAACCATAAAAATTGATTATTTTTGCATAAATGCGACTGTTTAATTAAAAGAACGAATCTGATTATGAATAACCAATACAAAAGGATTCTCCTGAAACTGAGCGGTGAATCGCTCATGGGCGAAAAGCAATATGGCATCGATGAAAAAAGAATAGCCGAATATGCCACACAGATTAAAGAAATCGCCGACATGGGCATAGAAATAGGTATCGTCATCGGCGGCGGAAACATATTTCGCGGATTGAGCGGAACTTCCAAAGGGGTAGACCGTGTAAAAGGAGACCAAATGGGCATGCTCGCGACTGTAATCAACAGTTTGGCATTAAGCTCCGCATTGGAAAAAATCGGACAAAAAGCCCAAGTCTTCACGGCAATCAATATGTTCCCCATCGGCGAATATTATAGTAAATGGAGAGCTATCGAGGCCATGCAAAACGGAACCGTAGCCATTATATCGGGAGGGACGGGAAACCCATTCTTCACGACCGATACAGGCTCGGCCCTAAGAGGTATCGAAATAGAAGCCGAAGTCATGCTGAAAGGGACACGTGTCGATGGTATTTACACGGCCGATCCAGAAAAAGATCCTACCGCAAAGAAATTCGACAAAATCAGCTACGACGAAATCTATACCCGTGGATTAAAGGTCATGGACCTCACGGCGACCACCCTCTGCAAAGAAAACCATCTGCCCATTATCGTATTCGATATGGATACGGTCGGAAACCTGAAAAAAGTATTGTCAGGAGAGAACATAGGGACTCTGGTATATTAAACCCGGTCTTATATGGCTATTCTTAAAAAAAAGAGTACATTTGTTCACGAAACTAATTATACAGAAAAATTTCAACCTTATTCATTATGGACGACGTAAAGACATACTTGAACTCTGCCGAAGAAAAAATGGCTATGGCCATCGAATTCTTAGATGAAGCATTAGCTCACATTCGGGCAGGTAAAGCCAACCCCCGAATTCTCGACGGCATACGGGTCGATTATTACGGAAGTTTGGCCCCGCTTTCCAATGTAGCTAATATTTCTGTCCCCGATGCACGTACCATCGTTATTACCCCCTGGGAAAAATCCATGTTCAAAGTGATCGAGAAAGCCATTTTGGATTCAGAATTAGGCATCACTCCCGAAAATAACGGCGAAATCATCAGACTATCAATTCCCCCGTTAACCGAGGAGAGACGTAAAGCACTCGTCAAACAGTCGAAACAAGAAGCCGAAAATGCCAAAGTGAGCGTGCGCAATGCGCGCCGGGATGCCATCGACGGGCTGAAAAAGGCTCAAAAAGAGGGAATGCCCGAAGATGTCGCCAAAGACGGAGAAACCTCGGCACAAAAACTTCACGACAAATACATGAAGAAAATCGACGATATGTTTGCCGAAAAAGAGAAAGAGATACTCACCGTATAAAACAAAAAATAAAATATATTCAAAAGGGCTTTCATTATCGGAAGGCCCTTTCTTTTTTCTCGATTCAAAAGTTTCTGCTGTTTCTAAGGTTCAGTAGGAACTCCGTGGGGTAAGCATGAATTTTAATGATAAATCTCTCGTCGGCACACACATTCCGGTCTCTTCGGAGAGAGGTTGGAAAAGATAACATAGGAGTTTTTGATTGTAAGGCTTAACCCCTCCGTCACTACGTGACACCTCCCCTATATTTTGCGCTGCAAAACACCCCGTAAGGTTACGGGGAGTTGCGTTAGCGATAGGGGAGATACCTTTCTAAGGAGAGGGGGTGTGAGATCGTTTGATTGTAGAATTTAACCCCCTCGTCCTATGGGCACTTCCCCTATATCGCTGTGCGACACAGGGGAAGTGGATAAAAGTATCACTTTGAATGGATTTTTTGGATCCCCTCTTCGCGTTGTAGGTACTTACCCTATTCTCTTGCGGAAGCATCGGAAGAGAAGGTGATGCAAAATTCTGTCATCGTTACCGAGAGTATTAACACTTCTCCCCTGTGTTGCGGAGCAATATAGGGGAGACACCGAAGAAACAGCCGTTTCTAAGGAGAGGGGTTAAAAAAGATCACATAGGATTTTTCGATTGTGGAATTTACCCCCTCTCGCCCCACGGGCACTCCCCCAATATTTCTTCGGTAACACCCCATAAGGTTACGGGACACGGCAGGGGGAGAGAGCCAAAATGCAGTTCAAAAAAACAAATGCATTCGTTGTTATCCGACTCTCGTCCTTCATTATATTTGTAGAATATCGGAGGCGGTTCGGCATAGTCAAGCCGAAAATGTAATTTTCGTTTGTCTCTGCTCTCACCTTTTGCTATCTTTGTTCATTAAATTTCATTGCATGGAAGGTCTTGTCACAAAAAATACGGGAAGCTGGTATATCGTCCGCACAGAAAACGGAGATTCGATACGCTGTAAAATCAAAGGTAATTTCAGGTTAAAAGGAATACGTAGCACCAATCCCGTATCAGTGGGCGACCTTGTGGATATAGAGTTAAATCCCGACCAAACGGCTTTTATCACTCGCATACACGAACGGAAAAACTACATTATCCGCCGATCGTCCAACTTGTCGAAAGAGTCCCATATCATCGCAGCCAACATAGACCACGCCTTACTGATCGTAACGGTCAATACGCCTCCGACCTCGACCACCTTTATCGACCGTTTTCTTGCCACAGCCGAGGCGTATCGCATACCTGTATGCATCGTTATCAATAAGAGCGATACATTTACCGAAGAAGACCGGGAATATGCCGAAGCACTTCGCTACCTTTACACCTCTATCGGGTATGACTGCCATTGTGTATCAGCGATTACCGGTGAAGGATTCGATTTCATAGACTCATTTATCGCAAACAAAATTACCTTGTTATCGGGGCACTCGGGCGTAGGAAAGTCTACGATTATCGACCGTATTCTACCGAATGCTCATGTAAAAATCGGAGCCGTATCCACTTCTCACCACAAAGGCATGCACACGACCACTTTTTCAGAGATGTACCCTTTGCCACAAGGTGGATACATTATCGACACTCCGGGTATAAAGGGCTTCGGAACTATTGATTTCAATCCCAACGAAGTGGCTCATTTCTTTCCCGAGATTTTTGAAATTTCCCAAAACTGCCGGTTTAACAATTGCACCCATCGACACGAACCCGGTTGTGCGGTATTAAAGGCGTTGGAGAACCACCAAATAAGCGAATCGAGGTATACGAGCTATTTGAGCATTATCGAAGATAGTTCGGAAGGAAAATATCGGGAAGCATTTTAAAAAGATTGAAGCGAATCGGCGCAATGAGATACAAAGGCATCGGAATTTTATTTTTCATGATGGCAAATATCCTACCGACAAATGCGGAGGGAAAAGACTTGCTTGTACCATCGAAGACCGACACCGTTACCATCGATACGCTTTCGACAAAAAACAGAATTTCACTACCCCTACCCAACACACTTGTCAACAAACAAATCGACCGTCTCGTCGAATATGCCAGAAAATACATCGGGACACCTTACAAGCGAGGAAGCAAAGGCCCCAACCGATTTGACTGTTCGGGTTTCACGCAGTATATTTTCAACCATTTCTCCTATTCCCTCAATGCAAGTTCCGCTTCTCAATATTTACAAGGAATCTCTGTTAAAGACGAAGAAATCTGCCGGGGAGATTTGGTATTTTTCAAAGGTAGAAATTCCCGGCGGTCGAATGTAGGACATGTAGGCTTGGTTACGGAAGTATATCCCGACGGACGATTCAAATTTATTCACGCATCCACATCACAAGGGATACGGGAAGATTGGAACTCCTCTCCCTATTATGCTCTACGATATGTCGGAGCCCGACGCATTTATTTCGTTCAAATCGATAAACGACTGATTTTAGATGCCATTCTCGAATTGGAAGATATCGATGACAACACTCCTTTTACCGAAATGGAAAAGAGTATTACGCCGCAGGAATTTTCAACTTTTGTCCGGGCTGAATAGCATTTCCTTTCAAATTGTTCGCCCGTTTAATATCTTCGGCCGAGACCCCTTTATATTTTTGAGAAATCGTCCATAGGTTCTCGCCTTTACGAACCGTATGATATTGACCTTTTGCTGACGAAGCCGTAGATGAAGCCCTGCTTTTACTTGTCGTTGTCTTGCTACAAACCGCCAAACGTTGCCCGATACGCAAATATGAATTTCTTCGCAAATTATTCCAAGAGCGCAAGTTACTTACCGACACTCCATATTTTTGAGCTATCCCGGAAAGAGTCTCTCCTTTACGAACCTTATGATAAACCGTTGTTCCGGGAGCCAACCCTGCCGGCTCAACGGCAAGCCGTCGTGCATACAGCTCCTGATTATGCGCAAAAATAGCATCCTGCGCTTCGATAAAAGCATAGACCTGTTGCGATGGCAAAATGAGCGCATAAGGCCGGATATTACCCGGTATGATGTCGCGACGATATTGAGGATTCAAACTTCGAATCTCCTCGATCGGAATCTGTAATACATCGGATATCTGCTGCAAATGGACTCGACGTGTCACTTGTACGGTATCCGTTAACAAAGGACGCCGGGTAAGTACCGGACAGATATTGTGGTCGCCATAATAATTCATCACATAATTGACTGCGATAAAAGCCGGGACATAGCCTCTCGTTTCACGAGGTAAATAGGGATAAATCTCCCAATAATCGGTTTTACCTCCCGAACGGCGAATAGCTTTACTTACATTCCCCGGGCCACAGTTATACGATGCGATAGCCAATGCCCAATCATGGTAAATACTATATAAATCTTTCAAGTAACGGGCCGCCATCGCCGAAGATTTAATAGGGTCCCGCCGTTCATCTACAAGACTGTTCACCTCCAATCCCATACTCTTTCCTGTCTTGACCATGAACTGCCACAAACCGGCCGCTCCTACCCGAGAAGTAGCATCGGGACGCAAAGCAGACTCGATAATCGGCAGATATTTCAATTCCAAAGGCAAACCTTCCCGTTCAAGAGCTTCCTCGAAAATGGGCATATAATATGTGCTCAATCCCAAAAGATTCTCAACAAGCGCTCTCCTTTTCTGTACATACATGTCTATATAACGGCGAACGACACTGTTATAAGGCATCTCGATAACAGTCGGCAGTTGTGATAATTTACGGATATAAACCGAATCGGGATAATCCACATTAACGCTATTCACCAAACAAGAATCATCTACAACAGCATATTGCTGCATATACCAGTCGGTCAAAAGATTATTCAAATCGGCCTCCATACTTTCGGGGTAAACGATAGCATTATCTATCGTATCCGACAAGGTAATCTCTATCGTGTCGGTATCTACGATTTCCTCGTCCGTTTCTATTTGGGAAAAACTATATAAAGATATTCCCAAGCCCATAAAAACAAGCCAAAATTTCTTCATAGCAAATAAGCATTAAAATGTAATCGCACATTGTAATCCGATCGATGGCAATACCGTACGTCCGGTAGGAATAATCGCCGGCTGCCACTTCATCGAAATATCGGGGCTGACATCAAAATGATACAACTGAGCATCGACATAAGCATCTATCATACAAACAGCATAAAGCCCTATCATACAAATAATACATAGGTCACGATTCTGTCTATAATAGTCTTTCCTCTGCTTCAATACACTGGTTAACCATTCCTTGTCTATATCTTCCTCGCGATACGACGACGAAAAAAAATCCATATAACTGTTCGTACCCGGATCACTGTCCATAATATCCAAATAGGCTCGTTGATAATCAGACAACATACGGCTATTCCATGTCGTGGCATAAAAAAGCCCTACATATCCGCCCACAACGATAGGCAATTTCCAATACCTATGGTTATAAATTTGACCCAATCCGGGGAACAAGGCCGATAACCATACGGCTCTCATCGGGTCAGGATTGAAATCGGAAGGTCTCCACGATTTACGTGAAGCCGCTTTCATTCCCAAAGAATCAGACGGAGCAAGCCCACCCAGAGAATCGGTAATCATCACCGGGACCGAATCTTGAAATAAAGCTCCGACACTATCTCCCGAAATAACCGAAATAGAATCGGGACGATTATATCTCGCATTCTCCATTTCCACCGTATCGGCAGAATTAACTTCTACCTCTACTAATTCCTGATATCCAATATTCGAATCGGCCTTGACTTCAAGAATAGACAATGGTAATAACGCAATTATAAAAATAATAATCACGGCACGTCTCAATCCCATGTCACCCGATATTCCCAAAATCTTATTTCAATTTATCGAACAAACCGATAATCCGTTCCAAATCTTCTTCGTTCTTAAATGGAATAGATATTTTCCCTTTCCCTTTTTCATCACAGGTAAACTGAACCTTAGCGTTGAAGAAATCGGACAAATGCGATTTCAGCACATTATACTCTTGTCGCATCATAACTTTCTTCTGTGCTTTCTTACGGGCTCGCTCTCCTCCGGCAGATAAAGTTTTAGCCAAGTCTTCGACACTACGCACACTCAATCCGTCGGACAATATACGCTCGTACAACTCCAACTGTAAAGCAGGGTCGGCAACAGACAACAACGCCCGAGCATGCCCCATATCGATACGTTTATCCCGCAATCCTATCTGTACCTCGGCCGGAAGTTTCAGCAAACGCAGATAGTTGGCTATCGTCGTCCTCTTCTTCCCGACCCGCTCACTCAGTTTTTCCTGTGTCAGTTGATACAATTCTATCAATTTCTGGAAGGCCAATGCAATCTCTATGGAGTTCAAGTCTTCCCGTTGAATGTTCTCGATAAGAGCCATCTCCATCAACGTTTCGTCCTCTACCGTTCTCACATAGGCGGGAATCGTTTCCAACCCGGCCATTTGTGCAGCTCTATATCGCCTCTCTCCGGCAATAATCTGATAATTTCCACCATCTACCTGCCGCAACGAAATAGGCTGTATAATACCCAATTCCCGAATAGAGCTTGCCAATTCTTCGAGAGCCTCCTGATCGAATTCCCGACGAGGTTGATCGGGATTAGGCACAATCTGGGATAATTCTATTTCATGAATAGAAGATGTGCCGCTGGTTACAATGTTATCCATCGAAATCAACGCATCCAAACCTCTACCCAATGCACTTCTTTTAGGAGTTGCCATAACTTATCGATTTTAGCCGCTTATCTATTTTTCATTATCAATTCTTTCGCCAGTTCCATGTGATTGACACTACCCCTCGACTCACAATCGTATAGCAAAGCCGGAAGCCCGTGACTCGGAGCCTCGCTCAAACGGATATTCCGTTGAATGACCGTATTAAATACCAAGTTCCCGAAATGCCCCTTCAACTCTTCATAAATCTGATTAGCCAAACGCAAACGGGAATCATACATCGTTAACAAAAAGCCTTCGATTTCGAGCTGAGGATTCAATTTCGATTTTATGATCTTGATCGTGTTCAACAACTTGCTGATACCTTCCAAAGCGAAATACTCTGCCTGTACGGGAATAATAACAGAATCGGCCGCCGTAAGAGCATTGACCGTAATCAATCCCAACGAAGGAGAACAGTCTATCAAAATATAATCATAATCGCCTCGCGCTTCGCTCAACACATGAGATAAAACCCGCTCCCGATTTTTCAAATTCATCAATTCGAGTTCTGCTCCAACCAAATCGATATGAGAGGCGACCAAACCCAATCCCTCCACACAAGTTTCGACAACCGATTCCTTGATCGAGGATTGCCCCACCAAACATTCATAAATAGACGACTTCACCTGTTGCGGATCCACTCCCAAACCAGACGAAGCATTTGCTTGGGGATCGGCATCAATGAGCAAAACCTTCTTATCCAGAACCGCCAACGAAGTGGCCAAATTTATAGAAGTCGTTGTCTTTCCGACTCCTCCTTTTTGATTTGCAATAGCGATAATTTTACCCATACTGTTATTTTTTCTTCACGAAGACAGTGTAGCCGGAAGCAAAACGAAATCCCATTTCTTGCGCCGAGATACCCTTTCTTCACGAGTTTCCCATCGCAAAGGAATATCTTTTAATTTGTATTTCATTCTCTCGGATGCCCGAAAATATCATAATTGTTGATAAGTGACCCTTTTTGTTGATAAATCAGCAGAATCACTTCTCCATTTTCTGCGTAAAGATACACTTTTTTTACAAGAATCCTATGAGGATAAAATCTGTCTTTTACCTATTTTATGACTCCATATTATCCGTTAAAACATAAAAAACGAGTATTATTCATTATCTTTGCATAAAGCAAAAAATGAAATGAGCCTCGGTATATCCGAGTGAACTTGTTTCGATTCACGTCTTACCCTATCTTTGTAATAGTCAAACATATTTTCTCTTTATATGAAAAAAATAACACGTTCTCATAAACCTCTCATTCTCATCACTAATGACGACGGCATACAAGCCAAAGGTATCCGCGAAGTTGCCGATTTTCTAAAACCCTTAGGAGATATTCTCATAGTCGCTCCGGATGCGCCCCGCTCGGGACAAAGCTCTGCAATTACCGTAACTTCTCCCCTTCGCATGAAAGTCGTCGAAGAGCGAGATGGGTTTCTCGCAATCCGAACCAACGGGACACCGGTCGACTGTATCAAGTTGTCGATGAACATTCTTTTAGACGAACGCCCCGACTTAATCGTATCGGGTATTAACCACGGCTCCAATTCGGGAGCAAGTGTCATCTATTCGGGAACAATGGGGGCTGTTTTTGAAGGAGCCTTATTACATATACCTTCTATCGGATTCTCCCTTTGCAATCACAAAGCCGATGCCGATTTTTCACACTGTCGGGAACTCATTTTGGACGTATGCCAAAAAGCATTGACCCATAACCACTGGCCCCAAAACATAGGACTTAATATCAATATTCCCGATGTGCCCCAACTCAAAGGCTCGAAGATTTGTAGAGCCGCACAAGGTCATTGGACCGAAGAATATGATTGCCGGACAGATCCTCACGGACAGGAATATTACTGGCTAACCGGAAAATTTAAAAATGCCGAACCCGAAGCAACCGATACAGACGAGTATTGGTTGGAACGTGGATATGCGACGATTGTTCCCTGCACAACAGACAACTCCGCCCTCAATATCCTCCCCGAACTATCGTCGGTTCTCGGAATATAAAAAGACTATCCAACACGACAATACAGATAAAAAAAGGCGGAAAACATTTCCCGCCTTTTTTATGAATACAAATTGAATGCACATGCAATAATGGTTTAAATATCACCCTATATTGTAAAAAATATACAAAATCTATTCTACCATTTTCATTTTTAAACTATATTTGCCGCATAATTATTCAAATATATCATAGGCATGAAAAATAAAGTTGCCCGCTTACAAGCTATAAGAGAAATTATTATCCATTCAAGAGTAAAAAGCCAAGATGAAATCTTGAAAAAATTACACGAATTAGGATTTGATTTAACACAGGCTACTTTGTCCCGAGACCTGAAACAATTGAGGATTGCCAAAGTTCCCGGCAATGACGGTTCATATGTATATATTATGCCCGAAATAGGGAGTATAGGCAAATTGATGCAGGAAAAACTATCGGAGAATCCCGAGCGACAAATACCCGGAGGATTCATTTCCATTAATTTCTCAGGAAATTTGTCTGTAATTAAAACAAGACCGGGATATGCAGGAAGTCTCGCATACGATATAGATAGCAATACTCCTCCCGAAGTATTAGGAACTATTGCCGGAGACGATACGGTTTTGGTAATTCTGGAAGAAAACATATCCCATCAACAGGCCATGTTGGCTCTTTCGCCCTTTATCCCGGTTTTACATGACTAATTTTTTAACTGATCCTATAACAACACCTACAACACCTCTTTTAAGGAGAAGAGGTTTACACATCATGGAAGAAATAAAAGTATTTGTAGCCGACGAACGACACATTAAATACGTCGACACGATTCTCGACACAATCGAGAGAGCTGCAAAAATAAGAGGAACCGGAATTGCAAAGCGTTCTCCCGAATATGTAAAACAAAAAATGCTGGAAAGAAAAGCAATCATAGCATTGGACGGAGACAAGTTCGCCGGCTTCTGTTATATCGAAAGTTGGAGCAACAAACAGTTTGTAGCCAACTCGGGATTAATCGTCGTCGATACTTATCGGGGACACGGTTTAGCCAAAAGAATCAAGCGCAAGGCTTTCGAGTTATCCCGCGAACGATTTCCGGAAGCCAAGATATTTGGGTTAACGACTGGCGAAGCAGTCATGAAAATAAATAACGAATTAGGATACAGACCCGTAGCATTTGCTTCGTTAACCGACGACCCTGCCTTTTGGAAAGGGTGCGAAAGTTGTGTGAACTTCGACATCTTGCAACGAAACAATCGACGCATGTGTCTCTGCACAGGCATGCTTTACGACCCTCACGAACATGAAAACAAAGACAACCAAGAACTCAAATAACAAAAACATCATGGCAAAAAAGAAAGTAGTATTAGCTTTTAGCGGAGGCTTGGACACCTCGTTTTGCGTTAAATATCTATCGGAAGAATGCGGATACGATGTATATACAGCTATTGCCAACACCGGAGGTTTTAATCAAGAAGAATTAAAATCCATCGAAGAACGAGCCTATAAATTGGGTGCGGTACAACATGCTACACTCGATATAACACAAGAATATTATCAGAAAAGTATCAAATACATGGTATTCGGGAATATTCTAAGAAACGGGACCTACCCTATTTCTGTCAGTTCCGAACGAATCTTCCAAGCCATAGCCATCATCAATTATGCCAAAGAAATCGGAGCCGATTATGTAGCGCACGGTAGTACCGGAGCCGGAAACGACCAAGTACGGTTCGACCTTACATTCCAAATATTGGCTCCCGAAATCGGGATTATCACTCCGACCCGAGATATGACATTGACTCGTGAATACGAAATAGAATATCTCAAAAAGCACGGATATACAGCCGACTTCAAAAAAATGGAATACTCTATAAACAAAGGTTTGTGGGGAACGAGTATAGGAGGTAAAGAGACGCTAAAAAGCGACCAAACCCTGCCGGAGTCGGCCTATCCGTCACAAATGACAGCTACTCAAAGCAAGACTATCACGCTCGATTTCGTCAAAGGTGAAATCGCCGGGATCAATGGAAAAGCATACGACAATAAAGTCGCTGCGATCCAAGACCTCGAAGCGCTCGCCGCTCCCTATGCCATAGGACGCGATATGCACATCGGAGATACGATCATCGGTATTAAAGGCAGAGTCGGATTCGAAGCAGCCGCACCCATGCTTATTATCGCCGCACATAAGATGTTGGAAAAACACACCCTCACCAAGTGGCAACAATATTGGAAAGATCAAGTAGGCACGTGGTATGGAATGTTTTTACACGAAGCTCAATACCTCGAACCAGTCATGCGCGATATAGAGGCTTTTCTCGATAGTTCGCAACAAAACGTTACCGGACGTGTAATCATCGAACTACACCCTTATCGCTATGTTTTAGTGGGAGTCGAAAGCGATTACGATCTCATGAAATCGGACTTTGGCGAATACGGCGAAGTAAATAAAGCGTGGAGTGCCGACGATGTAAAGGGCTTTACCAAAATTCTGGGCAACCAAATGAAAATTTTCTATTCCGTACAAAATAAAAACAAAAAATAAATTGTAGATTAGACGCCGAATTAAATTATTAAACCCGTAATTATGATAAAAGTAGGTATCATCGGAGGGGCCGGCTACACCGCCGGAGAACTTATAAGACTATTGATCAACCACCCCGATGTAGAAATCATTTTCGTTCACAGTGAAAGTAACGCCGGAAACAAAATTACCGACATACATACCGGCCTGTTCGGTGAAACCGATCTCATATTCACCAGCGAAACTCCTTTCGACGAGATAGACCTGCTTTTCTTCTGCACGGCACACGGAGATACTCGTAAATTCATAGAGTGTCACAACCTTCCCGAGGAACTGCGCATTATCGATTTATCGACCGACTATCGACTCGATGCTCCCGGGAATGACTTCATATACGGTCTGCCCGAATTGAACAGGAAATACATCATTCGTTCTAAACGAGTGGCCAATCCCGGCTGTTTTGCTACTGCCATTCAATTGGCTCTGCTGCCGTTGGCAAAAAATCTGCTGCTGAACAATGAAATCCATGTGCACGCAATCACCGGATCGACAGGAGCCGGACAAAAACCGTCGCAGACGTCTCATTTCAGTTGGCGCAACGACAATATTTCCATTTATAAACCTTTCACTCATCAACATTTAGACGAAATACGCCAGAGCCTGTCCAAACTGCAAAACAGTTTTTCGGCTCCGATCAACTTTATTCCGGTCAGAGGGAATTTCTCTCGGGGTATTTTCGCTTCGCTGTATCTCGACTGTCCTGTCGAAATAGAGCTATTGAAAGATTTATACAATTCATATTACGACGATCATAATTTTACATTTCTCACCGACAAAATGCCCGACTTGAAACAAGTTGTCAATACCAATAAATGTCTGTTGTATCTCGAAAAACATGATAACAAACTGCTCATCGTTTCTGTGATCGACAATTTATTAAAAGGGGCATCGGGACAAGCTGTGCATAACATGAATCTACTTTTCGGATTGCATGAACGGGTTGGCTTACATTTAAAACCATCGGCTTTTTAACAAAAAGATATGAAACTTTTCGACGTATATCCCCTGTTCGATATAGAAATAAAATCGGGGAAAGGCTGTTATACTTACGATACAGAAGGGAATGAATATCTCGACCTCTACGGTGGTCATGCCGTCATTTCCATCGGACACTCGCACCCTTATTATATAAACAAAATCACCGAACAGGCACAGAGACTTATATTTTACTCCAACTCGGTCAAAAACAGTCTCCAACAGCAATTGGCCGATAAATTAGGGAAAATATCGGGATATGAAGACTATTCCCTATTCCTCATCAATTCGGGAGCGGAAGCCAATGAAAACGCTTTGAAACTGGCCTCGTTCCACACGGGGAAGAAAAAGGTAATAGCTTTCTCCAAAGCATTTCACGGGAGAACCTCTGCCGCAGTGAAAGTAACCGACAACCCCAAAATAGTCGCTCCCATCAACGACACTTTTGAAGTGGCTTTTTTACCGCTCAACGACATCGAACGAGTGAAAAAAGAGATTTCGAAGGGAGATGTCTGCGCCGTTATTATCGAAGGCATACAAGGTGTAGGAGGAATACAAGTACCCGACACTCAATTTTTGAAAGAACTTAGAAATATATGTACCCAAAATCAGGTCGTTCTCATTCTCGATGAAGTACAATCGGGATATGGTCGAACCGGAAAATTTTTCGCACACCAACACTCCGGTATACGCCCCGATTTGATCACTGTCGCAAAAGGAATGGGCAACGGATTTCCCATCGGCGGGGTCCTCATCAGCCCTGCTTTCACACCGATATACGGTATGTTGGGAACCACCTTCGGAGGGAATCATTTAGCCTGCACCGCAGCCTGTGCTGTCCTCGATGTCATGCAAGAAGAAAATTTAATCGAGAATGCAGCCACTGTCGGAGAGTATCTCATATCCCAGCTCAAAACAATACCGCAAATTAAAGAAATAAGAGGTAAAGGCCTAATGATAGGACTCGAATTCGATTACCCGGTCAAAGAACTTCGGAACAAGCTACTCTTCGAGCAACATGTATTTACGGGAGCTTCGGGAACGAATGTCATTCGACTGCTTCCGCCTCTGTCGTTATCCAAAGAACAAGCCGATTGTTTTATCGGCAAACTTAAAAACATACTCTCATGAAGATATCAATTATCGGAGGCGGGAACATGGGGGGAGCCATAGCCCGCGGATTGTCTCAAAGTTCAATCGTTGCCCCATCGGAAATCACAGTCAGTAACCGAGGAGAAGAAAAACTAAACGAACTCAAATCATTTAATCCTTCGATTCATACGACCACCGACAACAAAGAAGCCGTCAAGGATGCCGATGTTATCATTTTGGCCGTTAAACCCTGGATACTCGACAGTGTGGCATACGACATACGTGAAGTGCTGGACTTTCCCCGGCAAATCATCGTTTCGGTGGTAGCGGGTATCACATTGGAAAGATTGTCCGAATTATTCTCATCGGAAGATGCGGCTCCGGCTATTTTTAGAGTAATACCCAATACGGCCGTCTCTATTCGACAAAGTATGACTCTCATTTCGCCCTACAATGCCGTACCGGAACAAATAGATTATATTCGGTCTCTATTCGACAGCCTCGGGAAAAGCCTTCTCATCGAAGAGAATCTGATGACAGCAGGGACAGCACTCTGTTCCTGCGGAACAGCTTTTGTCATGCGTTATATGAGAGCGGCCATCGAAGGTGGAATAGAAATGGGAATTTATCCCAAAGATGCGGCTTTACTCGTAGAACAAACGGTCAAAGGTGCAGCGGAATTATTATTGACTAACGGCTCCCACCCCGAAGTCGAGATAGACAAAGTAACTACTCCCGGCGGTATTACCATAAAAGGTCTGAACGAAATGGAAGCCGCAGGATTCTCCTCCGCAGTTATCCGAGGATTGAAAGCCGCCAAATAACAAAATCGGGTTCTATTCTCACTACCATCATAAGCCCCGTTAGAGCAGACTAACGGGGCATTTTTGTAAACCATACAAGGAGTCGTTTGTTTTCTTTTCGATTATATTGGTTACCAATCAAAGATAAGATACACCTTAACTCAAAAAAAACGAATAGACCTGTCTTGTTCTATGCGTAACTTTCACTATCTTTGACGCTACGAAGATGCGATGCGATTCGGCATAGCCAAGCCGGAAACAAGATTTCCGTTTGCTTCTGCTCTCTTCTTTCGCTATCTTTGAAAATTAATTTTACAATCACTCAACGACTATGTCAGTAAATAAGGTTATTCTGATAGGGAATGTAGGGAAAGACCCAGATGTTCGATACCTCGAAAACAATGTATGTGTCGCCAATTTCACATTGGCTACGACCGAGCGTGGATATACGACCCAAAGCGGTATACAAATACCCGATAAAACAGAATGGCACAACATCGTGGTTTGGCGCGGATTAGCCGAAATAGCAGAAAAGTATGTCCGCAAAGGGACTCAACTATATATCGAAGGTAAGATTCGCACTCGTTCATGGGAAGACCAAAACAAGATTCGTCGATACACAACCGAAATTTATGTCGACAATATGGAGTTATTGGGCCGACGCGACGGACAATCATCACCGAGTTCTGCTCCGGTAATGTCCCAGTCGCAAAATAATTCCTCTCCGGCAAACACAAGCTACAATTCCCCTATTGAAAATAGTAGCGATGATGATTTGCCTTTCTAATATAATATTGTAATTTTGCGAGAAATTAACTGGTATCTATGTATTTATAAAATGGAAAAATACGGCCGAAATAGATAAAATTCGGCAGATACCCATTGTTTAACTAATCCCACTGATTCTTGGACCCAGATTCGTATTTATCGGTATTCTCCTCAGCCATAGAAATTACAGCTCCGTCAGGAGGAGCTATTTTAGCAATCGTATTGGCCGGATTATTTTTGTGTGTTTCTGCATTTGTCTCAGCTTCCGAAATAGCCTATTTCTCCCTCACGTCAGAAGAGTTACAAGAATTCGACGAAGAATCCCCTCGGGATCGTTTAGTCAAACGATTACTCGCCCACCCCGAACACCTTTTAGCTACGATACTTATATCAAACAACTTAGTCAATGTAGCAGTCGTTATCCTTTGTAATTTTTTCTTCTCAGATATTCTACACTTCAATAGTGAAGTATTGGACTTTATTTTCCAGACAATCCTGCTCACCTTCCTCCTTCTCTTATTCGGAGAAGTGATTCCTAAATTTTATGCGAATCTAAAACCTGTCGTTTGGGCTAGGAAAAGCTGCAAAGGATTGTCTTTATTAGGAAAAATATTCTCCCCGTTGGCCAATTTCTTGGTTCGTTCAACCCATATCGTAAATAAACGTATCGTACGAAAAAACACCAACATTTCCATGAATGAACTTTCGCAGGCTCTGGAAATGACAAATGTCGAAGCTAACGACGAAAAAGAAATGCTCGAAGGGATTATAAAATTCGGAGGTAAAACGGTCGAAGAAGTCATGACGGCCCGGGTCGACATCACCGATATTGAAATGCGGACAGACTTCAAACAACTCCTCGACACGATTATCGAAACCGGATACTCCCGGCTCCCTGTCTACGATACGACCGAGGACGACATTAAAGGAATCATATACAGTAAAGACCTATTACCCTACATCGGTCAAGAGGCATCGTTCGATTGGCACAAATTAATGCGCCGAGCTTATTTCGTTCCCGAGACGAAAATGATAGACGATTTGTTAGAAGAATTCCGCACGAAAAAAATACACATGGCAATCGTTGTCGATGAGTTCGGAGGCACATCGGGAATAGTGACTATGGAAGATATTTTGGAAGAAATAGTCGGTGACATCAGCGACGAATATGACGAGGAAGAGAAAAACTATACGAAGATAGATGAAAACACCTATATATTCGAAGGGAAAATACTTTTAAACGACTTTTACAAAATCACAGGACTAGACGAAAATGAATTCGGTGACAAAGCAGAAGATGCCGAGACACTGGCCGGACTTATTTTAGATATCAAAGAAGACTTCCCCAAAATAAAAGAACAAATCGATTATGGAAGATGCCAGTTCATCGTACTCGAACTAGACAAACGGCGTATCGGCAAAGTAAAAGTGATTATCAATTCCTCTTCGGAAGAGTGAAGCAAACCATCGATTCATATCCACACTTTCACATGCGATTGAATAAAGCCATACTATATACGACCCTCTTCATAACTATGGGACCGGTAATATTTTCCTGCCACAGAAAATATACACCTCTTCCAGACGGATACTTTCGTATAGACCCATACCCCGAAGAATATAAAGAAATGACTTTATTATCCCCTTTTATTTCTTTCGAAATTCCAGACGGTACAACAGCTACCCTCGACAAAGACACCGCATTACACAAAAATGACGTTAAATGGCTAAACATAAGATATCCTCGTTATAGAGCCACCATTTATTGCAGTTATCACATCTTGCACAAGAATCTCGAAAGTCTGCTGAACGAAAGTAAAGACTTGGTTTACAGGCAAAGCATTCGTCCAGACTTCATAAAAGCAGGTAATTACGAAGATCCTGAACGAAAAATCTATGCAACCTTGTATAACCTCTCTGCCGAAAGTGCTACGCCTTTACAATTTGTAGTTACCGACAGTACCCGATACTTGCTGAGAGGAGCACTTTATTTCGATGAATCCGGCAAAAGCGACTCTATCGCTCCGGTCATCGACTACTTATCAGATGATATTATTCACTTAATCGAAAGTATCGAAACTCGTGCCGAATAATGCCTTTTCACGAACACATATCGACAAAATTCGGAGCGACAATCGTTTTGTGGCAGCTCACAGAAAATGAACAGACCATAGCCACCCTGCTTTCAGAAAAAGAGCAAAGCCTCATAGATTCACAAAATCTTTCCCCCAAGCGATTCTGCGAACGAGCTGCCTCCCGATTATTGCTAAACAGAATAAAAGAAACTCTAAACGACGATATAACCTACACCGCCGAGGGTAAACCTCACTTACTCAGGAAGTCCGGTCACATATCGATTTCACACACAAAAGAATGGGTAGCTGTGGCTTACCACCCTTTCTTACCGATAGGAATAGACATCGAACGAATCGGCGAAAAAATAGAAAAAGTAGCCCCACGCGTATTTAACGCCCCTGAATTGAATATATCATCAGAGAATCGGGGAAAATGGTTACACATCTGCTGGTCGGCAAAAGAAGCCCTTTTCAAAGCTATACCCGAGACCGGGATAGACTTTCGGGAACACTTGCATATCGTCCCCGCCCTCCTTACAGAAGAAGGCTACCTATCGGCGTGGGAGACTCGTACCGAAGCCACAAAGGTCTACACCGTTTGGTATCGCATATACAATGATTTCGTACTCGTCTGTACGGTCCCTTTACAATAATTCGGCCTTAAACCCGGCGGCACGCACAGCCTCTACAACTTTCTCCGCAGATACGTCGGCTTTCACCGTCAATAATTTATCGGGAGACGACAAATCGATACTCCACTGCTCAGGAGTCAAAAACGTATTTAGCTGTTCCGCTATCTTGGCAACACAACCGGCACACTTGGCCGAAGTTTTTACTTGTATCATTTCTCTATATTTTTTAATTATTCTTTATCGTAACCTCAAACTGTTGAGTATCACCGATACCGAGCTGAATGCCATAGCAGCACTCGCCCACATAGGAGACAATAATATCCCTACGGGATAAAGGACTCCGGCTGCAATAGGGATGCACACTACATTATAACCGAAAGCCCAAAAAAGATTCTCCCGGATAATTCTTACAGTCTTTCGCGATAGCTTTATCGCTCTCGGCAACAAAGCCAAGTCCGAGTTCATCAAAGTCACCATAGCCACATCCATAGCCACATCGGTTCCCTTTCCCATAGCCACACTCACATCGGCCCGTGCCAATGCCTGTGAATCGTTAATGCCATCGCCGACCATAGCCACACATTTGCCCCGACGTTGCAAATCCAAGACAAAACGCTCCTTATCATCGGGCAAAACACCCCATTCATAATGGGTAATTCCTGCTTGACGAGCGATTTCAGAAGCCGCAGACTCTTTATCACCGGTAAGCATATAAACCTCTACTCCGTACGACTCCAATTGACGTACTGCCTCTTTCGAATTTTCCTTCAAAGCATCTTTTACTTCAAAAGCAGCTACCAATGAATCACCTTTACCAAAATAGATAGAAAACAAATCGGGTAATAAAACACCCACATTCTCTTCCGCCAAAGCCTTGCTTCCAATCCAGAATTTCTCACCTCGGTATTCACACATTACACCTTTTCCCGTAATACTTTCAAAAGCCGATATTTCGACAGGCTTGACCCCCTTCTGTCGCAAATACTCCGAAAGCGACACTGCCAAAGGGTGCTCCGAACGCATTTCGGCTGCCAACAATACCGACACATACTCTTCGAAACCAGAGTATAATTTCTCGCCGACCACCTTCGGCGTTCCTTCGGTCAAGGTTCCGGTCTTATCCAAAACAATTGCATTCACACGGCACATGTTCTCCAAAGCAAAGGCATCTTTGATGAGGATATGCTGTTGCGCCGCTTTACCGATACCTACGGTTAAAGCGGTAGGCGTAGCCAATCCTAACGCACACGGACAAGCGATAACCAATACCGAGACTGCGGTTAATAACGCATAGGGAAACATGTTCCACCCGGCAACCGAAATCCAAATCACAAAAGTAAGTATAGATAACAAAATAACTACCGGTACAAAAACAGACGAAACCTTATCGACCACCCCCTGAACAGGAGCCTTACTCCCCTGCGCCTCCTGAACCATACGAACCATACGGGCAAGTACGGTATCGGCTCCCGAAGCCTGCACGTTCAACCAAAAAGCGCCACGCTGGTTCAACGTTCCGGCCAAAACCCTATCCCCGGCTTGTTTCTTCACGGCCTCAGACTCCCCGCTGATCATACTTTCATCTACATAAGAACCACCTTCCAAAACAGTCCCGTCCACCGGTATTTTCTCACCGGGGCGAACACTCACTGTATCCCCGGGGCGAAGCATAGCAATAGGTACATCTTTTTCTTCCCCGTCCTTTCCGACCAGCCTTGCCGTCTTGGGCTGCAATCCCATTAAAGAACGGATAGAAGCCGATGTGCTCTGCTTAGCCCTCGCTTCCAATAATTTCCCCGACAAAACAAAAGCTATAATCATAGCAACCGCTTCGTAATAAACATGCGGAACAAGTCCCAAAGAAAGCCAAAAATACGGATAAATCGTACTGAACAAGCTGAACAGAAAAGACACGGCAGTACTCAACATTACCAAAGTGTCCATATTGGCTCGTCCTCGTTTTACAGCCTTCCAACCCGATACATAGAACGAACGCCCCCAATATAACACCGGAAGAGTCAGTGCGAGCAATATCCAAGTAAGAATCTGTGAAGGAGAATGAAAAATCATCGACAATACCATCACCGGCAATCCGAAACTCCAAGCACCAATGGTTCTTCTTCGCAAATCGAGATAAAGACGATGTTCGGCATCAATAGCATCAGCTTCCGCATTTTCCGAAATAACCAAGTCATATCCGGCGGCACTTACCGCAGCCTGCATATCCTTCAACGAAATCTTATCGGGATCATAAACCACCTGCAATGTATTAGCCGAAAAATTCACACTTGCCTCTTCGACCCCGGTCAACTCCCGAACAGTCTTCTCGACTGTTGCCGCACAAACGGCACAACTCATTTCCAAAACGGGTATTACTCTTTTTTCCATACTATCCTTTAATTAGAAATTAACACCCTATCCTCGATTTTGCTCATCAAATCGAAAAAAATAACAATCTTTCAGGCATCGCCTCCATCGTCGAGCTGCTGCAACATGGTGCACTTTCCGTTCAACACGGCTCCGGGCTCTATCGCCAACCGTCGAGCCTGTATATCGCCCTCCAAAGAAGATGTCGCTTTCAACACCAACATCTCGGCCACCATTACATTACCGGTTATACGTCCTACCACTTCGGCATTCACAGCAACAATATCCCCTATCACCTGACCGGTCTCCCCGATGACAACCTTACCCTGACATTCCAATCGTCCCTCCAAAGTCCCGTCTATGCGAATATCTTTTTGCGAAACTATCTTCCCGACAATCGTAGTCTCCGCTGTCAGAGCATTATGCGCCATACCCGAAAAAGTATTATCCTTTGCCATAATATAATCTTATTTATTGACTCCAAAGATAACATAAACCAAAGGTAAAAACAAGTTTACCAGATTTTACGAGATACAGTCCATTTCCACATCTCATACAAAAATAATGAGAATAGGCCGAAATGTCATAGATTTCGGCCTATAATATTCAGAAAGAGATTTCAATTTTAAAGCTATACGACAGAAAGCTTATATAATGTAGTGTGGTGATAAGGTTTCTCAGGAAACACAACCCCTTGTGGGAATTCTGAATGATTCGGAAAATCTGGGAAGTATTGAGTTTCAAGACAAAATCCACACATAGGAGTATACTTATACCCTTGCTTCCCGACAATCTGCGATGATAAATACCCACTAGAATAAAATAATACTCCCGGATATGTAGTAAAGACATCGAGTTTTCGCCTCGATTTAGGTTCATACACGCTTGCCGTCCATTTCATCTTCCGCTCATCATACAAGGAGAAAACATAACAATGGTTATAACCTCTGTTCCATTCGAGTTGTTGCGTTTGTTTCTCAATATCCTTACCTATATTTTTTCCATACCGAAAATCGAATTCCGTTGCCTCTACCGGGAGAATACCCCCAGAAGGAATAAACTCTGCATTTGTTTCAAGAATATAGCTCGACGGTATTGTGACTCTATGTTGTAGTATATCTCCTTTGCCAGCAAGATTGAAATAAGCATGATTGGTCAAATTAAGTACAGTAAGACGATCCGACACTCCATCGAAATCAATAGAAACCATTCCGTCAGAAGTAAAACTATAAGAGACCGTCACCTCGACATTTCCCGGATATCCACCTTCTAAATGAGCAGAAGACAAACGAAATACAATTTTGTTTCCCTCATAACTTCCTTTCCAAATTTTAGAATGGAAACCTGAATACCCTCCATGATTTGTATTCGCCCCATCGTTTTTCTCCAATGTATATTCATGATCCTCCAAAGAGAAAGTCGCTCCACCTATACGATTGGCAAATCTACCCACAATAGCTCCCATATAGCAATCATCTTGCAAATAATCCAACACAGTGGGGTATCCCAACAAAATATCGGAATACTTTCCGTTCCCATTAGAAACAACCCACGACAACCATCTCGCTCCCAAATTACTTACTTCAATATAAGAGCCATCAGAATGGGCAATACGAAAAACTTGTATTTGAGGTTCCCTATTCATTTCAATCAGATCAACGCGTTATACGAAACACCAGAACATCTTTCTTGGGTATACAAACCCGCACATTTTTCTTGAATTTCACCTCTTTTCCAGACCATAATTCTTTGGCCTTATAAGTAGAAGATTCCCTTAACCCGAGACGAGACAATGGCAAATCATAAGTGAGATCATAGCCCGAATAATTAAACGCAGCTAAGTAAACCTCTTTTCCCGTATCATGCATAAATAGGAAATCTGCTCCGTCCATATTTCCATTTACCGGACGGAAACTTTTCCCCATTTTAGCTATCGCATTTATATCCTCATTTGTCAAAAATTTACGAGCCTTATCCTTAGCCACTTGAATCCCAGAAATATAACTCAAATCATCTCCATTCATAAAGATCCCAGTAATAACGCCTGATGTTATACGAGCTCGATTTTCCCCATCGGAAACTGGTTCTAGCAACAGATGATCTGGATCGTTATAAGTATATACTTGATTAAGCCACCACCCATAAGTCAAAGAGTTCAACGTGTATTCTGTATCTCCTATTCCGGCCCAAGCATCGCATGCGATACGACGAGAGTGAGCATACTGCGATGGGAACAAAGGTGAAATAGCCATAGTAATATACATACCCTCCGTCTGTTCAAGTAAATAGGCCATTCCTTTGTTATACGCCTGCATACCGGTTTGAACCTCTGGATCGTAATAATAATCGGCTTCGGCACAACCATGCGTTAAGAAATCAATTTTAATGTATTCATATCCCAATCGTTTAAATCGCTCTGCTGTTTCACGGATACGTTCTTTAATTGCCGGATGTGTAGGATCCATAGCCAATCCACCGGCAACCATATTCTGAGTTTTACCGTTAGCATACAAATAAGCATCTTTACACTTATATCCTGAATTACCGTTGATATAGGCCTCGGGATCTTTCCCCCAATCCGAGAAAGGTGTAAAATATATACCAGCTTTTTGTCCATTTGCTTTACAATGTCTCGCAATATCAGCCAACTGCTCATCACTCATTTTGGCCCAACCAGCATCCATTCCGATATATACAATACCATTATTCTCGAAATTATTGTTTTGCAGATTCTCCTTAAAGAAATCGGATACTTCAAGTACTTTTTCATAGGATAACCGGAACTCCATCTTAGCCCAACTATTCCAACCGAAAGGTGTTCCTAAATTCCACGGTAACGGAGGTGCTATTGTCGCACAAGCCCGTCCGAACTCTTCCATACCATCACGCCAATCTTCAAAATATCCGAAAAAGGTTTTCGGCGAACGAACAGTTTTCCCTTTTACCTTGCCATGAGGGAGCACATCTCTTGTCCCTTCTCCCGACGCTCCGGTATAAAGTTCAAGACGAGATATGATACCGGGTTCATCGGACTCTATGCGAACACCGCTCTTCCATGTATCGTGTTCCACCGATCCGATAACGATTCCCCTGCGAGTACCTGCATTATAAACAGCACTTACTTCAAAGCTGTTTACCCCGCCTCTCAAATCGGAAGAACGATAGCGTACCCATTTGTCGTTATCAAACGGAACGATAAGAACACGATTATCGCCCTTTCCCAAAATATCACAACGGGTGTCGGGTTCAGTAGAAATAGGACGCAGATAATTGGTCTCAACACCTTTTTCGTCGCTCAGCGCCACATCGGTAAGGAAATAATCTTTCCCCTCATATAAGAAAAAACGCTGTATGACAGAAGGTAAATTTTCTCCCGATCTCGTCACAGTAAAACACATTCCCGTTCCGAAACCGTCCGTTATTTCTTCCTGTCCAATCTCATATTCAGTATACGTTCCTGAAACACCCGTACCCACTTTATCGAACACCGTTTTACCTTGATATATGTATTCGGCACTACCCGTAGAAAGAGTATATTTCAAATGCCATTTCCCATATTTGAAATCGGCCGTATTCCCACCGGCCATAACTATCTGTCCGATAAAGACCAAAAACAATGTGACTACACAAATTTTTCTTCTCATATTCAAAAAACGATATTTTTATTTTTCAAACGGATAGGGGAAAAGGTCCGATTTCACATGAGCCTGCTTTATGAAAATTTCCATTTGCTCCACGATATCGGGGTGCTGTTCAGACACATCGCAATCTTCATGAACATCGTTTTCAAGATTGAAAAGTTGCATAGGAGCTTGGGGATTCTTACCAAAATTCAATTTAACTCCTTTCCAATTTCCCATTCGTACAGCAACGCGTCCGCCTCTTTCATGAAATTCCCAATACAGATATTCATGTTGTTTTTGGCCTGTCCCGCCAAATAATGTAGGAGCAAAAGATATACCGTCACACTCACCTTTTATTTCGCCACCAGCAATATCGGCCAAAGTGGGCATAACGTCCCAAAATGCCGAGATATGGTCGCTACAAGTTCCGGCCTCCACTTTCCCCGGTGCCCAAGCAATCAAAGGGACACGGATACCACCCTCATACATATCTCTCTTAATACCACGAAAAGGACCATAACTATTGAAAAAATCGGGATCTGCCCCGCCTTCTTGATGAGGGCCATTGTCGCTAGCGAAAAATACGATAGTATTCTTATCCAATCCTAATCTTTTCAATGTTTGCATAATTTCGCCGACATAAGCATCGAAACGAGTCACCATCGAAGCGAAATCGGCATGTGGGTTTTCAGAAGAACAATACCCTCCGTACTTATAATATGGATTCTTTATGTCGTCGACACCTTCATAAGGTTTGCCTTCCTCGATTTTACCCTTATACATGGCAAGAATGGAATCTTCGGGCGACACCAATTCGGCATGTGGCAGAATATAAGGCAGATACAAAAAGAAAGGTTTCGATTGATTATCAACGATAAACTGCAACGCTTTTTCCTGTATCAAATCCTGAGCATAAGTTTCGGTTTTACTCCCCTCATTTCCGGGCAGCATCACTTTCTCTTGATTATGCCACAAATGATAAGGATAATAGTGATGAGCCTGACGTTGGCAATTATACCCGAAGAACTCATCGAATCCGAGATTGGTTGGATCACCCTCTGAACACGGATAGCCCAACCCCCATTTACCGAATGCACCGGTCGCATACCCGGCATCCTTCATCATACGAGCAAGCGTATAGGTGTTGCCCGGCAGTGGTTCTTCACCCTCAGTACCATGACTTTGATTTCCCCGAATATAGGTATGTCCCGTATGCTGCCCCGTCATTAGACAAGAGCGCGAGGGGGCACTTACCGTACAACCCGAATAATGCTGCGTGAACAACATTCCTTCCTCAGCAAGCCTGTCGATATTAGGAGTTTTTATAATCTTTTGCCCATAACACCCCAAATCTCCGTACCCGAGGTCATCGGCAAGTATATAAATAACATTCATTTTCTGCTTTTTGCTTTTGGTCGTGCAAGAGCTGCTTATCAACACCCCCAAAAGAGCGACACTCAAAAATACTTTTTTCATATATAGTAATTAGAATATAAAACTATATAACATTTATCTCGACACTCGATGATTTCAAGCCCGGGCTTTTCGCCTGTATCCGCAGTCTGCCGGCATTGTCGGTCGCTTGTAATATCAATAACGCTTTACCATTGAAGGTTTTTCTATAAAGCACTTTATGAGGTGCAATATCCAAGACATCTCCATTTTCAACTCCAATAAGTTTATAATCGCCTTTCACCTCAAAATCCACGTCCACATTGGCATAGGGTACAAAATTCCCTTTCTTATCGGTTACATCGACGGTCACAAAAACTACATCCTTACGATTGGATTTCATTGTTTTTCTATCTGCCGTCAATTTCAAGGAGTAGGCTTTTCCGGCAGTCTTGTGAGAGCATGAGGCGATTACCCGCCCGTCTTTATAAGCTACTGCCTTGATGGTTCCCGGACGATACGGCACATTCCAAACAATCTGCAAAGAATCTCTATGCATATCTTTCCTCCCCAAAGATTTGCCATTATAGAACAGTTCCGCTGCATCACCGTTAGTATAGACAACCACCGGTATTTCTACTCCTTCTTTACCCGGATGTGTCCAATGAGGCAATACATGAACCATAGGCTCATCGCTCCACAAACTCTGATACAGATAATAATGATCTTTCTCAAAACCGGCAAGGTCTATGATACCATAGTTATTGGTTCTTCCGGGCCAACCCCACGATTCTCCCAGATAATCGAATCCTGTCCAGACAAATTGTCCTATAAAAAAGTCATTGTCACGAGTCTGTTTCCATTGCTCCCTTACCGATATACGGCGGGTCTGATTGTCATAACTCGAAGCATAACGAGTATCTATACCATCGAATACCTCTTCGGTCGTAAAACTCGTAAGAGGGAATACTCTGGCAGCATCATGCTCGTTCAACACCTCATCTTTATCCCACGGTTTACGAGTTCCAATCGTGCGGTACACCCCACGAGTCTGCCGAGTATGAGGGATCTCGGTTCCCACAGCCAATTTAAGCGGTTGCTTTTTATGGAAATCCGATATATCTCCTTTACACTCGCCATTGGCATTAAATCCCGCAATATCGATATAAAGGTCTGTACAATAGGCCTGCGTTGTAGGACGAGTAGGATCCATATCATGGAAAATCTTATTCATCTTATACTGCAAATACATATGCCTATCATATCCCCAAACCTCATTTCCCAAACTCCACATCACCACGCTCGGGCAATTTCGGTCGCGTTTTATAAAATCGGGAAGATCTTTTCCCCACCAATCAAGAAAGTCATTGCTGTAATCATAAGGCACTTTGTGACAACCATACCAATGGAACCAGCCGTCCCACGGTTCGTCTATCACCATAAAACCAAGTGTGTCGCACATGGCATAAAACTCGGGAGCATAGGGATAATGCGATGTACGTATGGCGTTACACCCCATTTTTTTCAACTGTATTAAGCGTTTATGCCATATATCTTCTGCCAAGGCCGTTCCCACAGCACCCATATTTTGATGCAGGCACACACCTTTCATTTTTGTCGGTATACCATTGAGTCTAAATCCCTTTTCGGGTATATATTCCAGTCTTCTGATACCAAAACGCGTCGTATAATTGTCTACGATCTTACCCTCTTTCTCTACAAAGCTCTCCATATAGTAGCATTCGGGAGTATCAGGACTCCACAATCGAGGATTTTCGACACAAATCGTATCAAACAACGTCAATTGATAACAACTGATTTGCCCATTGCGTTGACTTCTACCGACTTCACGGCCTCGGCTGTCCCGAATGACAGAAATTAACTTGATAGGAACCTCACAAGCCTCTGGACTATTCACCTCGGTCTCTATACATATCCGAGCCGACTCGGTCGAAATCTCCTCGGCTCGGATGCACGTTCCGAATCGAGCTATATGAACCGGATCGGTCGTCACCAAATTTACATGACGATAAATCCCTATGCCCGAATACCACCGCGCACTCGGCAATCTACTGTTATCCAATCGTACCGACAGAACATTAGTTCCTTTCACTAAATAAGGAGTGAGATCATAGGAAAATCCAAGATAACCATTAGGATAGAAACCTAGCTTATAACCGTTCAGCCAAACCGTACTGTTCATATAGGCTCCATCAAACTCGATAAATACCTTCTTACCTTCCCACAAAGGATTCCATTCGAGCTCTTTTTTATACCAAACGACACCGCCACCCGGCAAAAATCCGTTTTCACGGCCATTTTTCTGATCATAAGTTCCTTCGATACTGTAATCATGCGGGACATCGACTTTTCGCCAAGATAAAAAACGACTATTATCCATCTCACAACCTTGTATATCGGCTGGGTAGAAATACCAATCGAAATCTATATTCTGTATAACCCTCGCCTCTGTTGCCCTCAGGCAAAGAGGAGAAAGGGTTAAAATCAATAATCCTAAAAGCGATAATCTTCTCATCACCTTTTTTGTGTGTTTATCGGTAACTACTTTACAGTTTATTCTTTAATGAACGAAGCAACAAATCTATTCCTCGTGACGGTATCGGTAGATACCAGTATATAGCTGCCCGGGGCGAGAGGATTCACATCAATCACGTCTCCACCGAAATCGTCCAAAGAAATCAGTTTCTCCCCGGCAATAGAATACACGTCATAATCGCAGTTATTTTCGTTATTCAATTTATTTATATACAGTTCATCATGACAAGGATTGGGATAGATTTTAGTATCTTTATCTGCCACAGCCTCTTCTACCGAAGATATGGTTCCAGGATAAATCTTAAATACTCTGGCATCGGAACGAGGCACTTTCAACGTCAATATATTTGCTGTTTTATCTGTCATTTCTTTTTTATCTGTCCAAAGTTCATGTACAGTGTAAACCACGCCTTCGGCAAGCCCCAAATCACTATATTTCAAATTAAAAACTTTTTGAGTCGGAGACGTAGTAAAGTGATATGCGGCCACATAAAGGGTATCGGCAACTCTATGCATAAAAGCATCGGCTTGACCCGTTCCCCAATAATCGTTCACGATAGGACGAAACGACTTCCCTATTTTACCGATACGATTTATCTCTTCATTCTTGACAATCGACTGTGCACGAACACGCGCTTCCTCTGTACAGTTCAAGAAATCGTCCCCCAACAAACATAGTCCCGTAGTTACCACCGAAGTGAACCGAGCTCGGTTTTCTCCCGGCGAATGCAATGTATAAGTTCTGCCCGACGGATATTCCCCATTACCCGTAAATTTACCGAAGACCATGTAATCGGGGTCGTTATAACAATAGAAACGATCGGTCCACCAACTATGTGTCAATGCGTTAAGCGCATATTTCGTATCGTTCATCGTTCCATATGTATCACAAGCAAAACGACGCCCATTGGCATACTGCGCCGGGAAAAGAGGTGCGATAGAAAGGTTCACGTACATCTTATCACCTATTCTGTCCGAAAGATATTTCATTCCCTGATTATAAGCCTGTATTCCCGTAGTCACCTCTGGATCATACCAAGAGTCGGCCTCGAACGTTCCGTGTGTCATAAAGTCTATTTTCAGGAACTCATAACCATCTTTAATCCATTGGTCTATATAATAATCTATACGCATCTTCGTGCCGATGTGAGTAGGATCTAATGCCCAACCTTTATTTCCACCGGGAAACTGCGCTGGTTGTCCATTGATTTTCAGTACAATATCCCCATATTTATATTTACCGTTAGTTCCTTCCACATCTTTATTCATGTTGCCTCCCCAATCGACGAAAGGAGTCCAATAAATACCCGGTCTCTGTCCACGTTCTTTACACTCCTTAATAAAACGACGGCGATTTTGAGCCGTGATATTTGTCCAATAAGAATCGAGACCGATATATACGGTACTGTCATTGGTAAATTCGGGAGCCAGTTTATCGGCAAAGAAAGCCGATACACTCGAAGCAATCGCATACGAAACATCAGACATCGCATTTCCCCAACTGTTCCAGCCGAACGGCGTTCCTTTATCCCACACACGTTTAGGTGTCACAACGGCATTCAACTCGCCATAAACCTCCATTCCATCTCTCCAATCGTCAAAATAACCGAACATCACCTTCGGTGACTTCACAGTTGTACCTTTCACTTTGCCATGAGGCAGTTGATCTCGGGTAGTAGGGGTCTTTCCACTGTAATTGTCGCTAATACCGCCATAAACAATAAGCGACGTAATAGAATTGGGAGTATTGACTTTCGACACGACTCCGGTTTTCCAATTATCATGTTCGATAGAGCCTAATACCAAACCATTGTTATTTTTCGTGCTATACAAGCAGCCTGCTTCATAGCTCGTGTAAGTCGACCCTACTCTAAACACCTTAGAGTCATAAGCTACCCAACAGTCATTGTCATAAGGAACGATCAAAGCAACGTTCGTTCCGTTCTCGGCGGGAAGAAAAGCCGTTGACTCAGTCGTCGTCAAAGGCGACATATAATTCGATGCTATCACATCGGGAGCCTCTACTTTCAATTCAGTCAACAAATAGTTTTGACCCGAATAGAGGTAATAAGTATGTGTAGCTTTCAGTTTAGGATTTTCATTCGTATACACAAGGTCTACACGCTTACCCAAACCAAATAAATCGGAATAATCACTAACAGTTGCTCCGGTAAATGTCAACGAGGGAGCAGAATATTCAGATTCGTCTATCTTAAATACAGCATGGTTTTTGGAAATCAACAATACTTCGTTTCTGTAAATATCCGTTTGCCCATCTGTATCCGAAATATTTAATTTCAGCATTCCTTCCTGTACTGTGATAGCCGATACAGAAAGGGGGATAACACAAAATAAAAGGGAGGTGAGTCGATTCATATTATTGGTGTTTTTTTAATCGTCGGGAAAATAAAAATTTCCCCGACGACCTGATTAAGATTTTATTATACAAATTTCATGCAACAAACCATGTAAATCCTATTACATGCCTACTATTATCTTAGATACAGCTTGTTTGTTTCCAATGGTAACTTTTACCAAATAAACTCCTTCGTTTACATCGAAATTCATGTTCTGACTAGCAGCCACACGATATTGTGCCAATGCCCTTCCATCTATACCCAAAATTTCAAATATGGCAACTTCGTTCGAGGAGTTTTGCAAATACACGGTTTGTCCGGCAGCATACACTTTGTAATCATTTCCGCTTAAAACATTTTCAATGCTCGAAGTAGAACTTATTACGAAAGGACTTGCCAACCAGCCGTTATCCACAGCAGATACCGCAAATTCCACACCTTCGGTTTTAGGCATATACAAGTCATACCGATTGGTCGGAACCAACGGATATTGCGTTCCATATACTTTCAACGCACCTGTGGTTTTATCGGCAGGAAGTATGAAATTTATTTTACCATCGGGAGTCTTGACATAGATATTATATCGAATAGCCTCAGCCGGAGTCGTATCGTCAGTAGCTTTTTCCCATCTCAACTCATAGCAACCTTTGTCTTCATTGTAAATGGCCGTAAAGTTCTTAGGCGCAGCAGGTGCGGCATTGGCAATAACACCATCGTTGCCTCTATTAAATAAGATATAATCGGGCCAAGAACCCAATCCATCACCATCTGCCCCACCACCATCACGATAACCGAAGATACCCATATCGAGGAAACCGTCATTATCAATATTTACAAAAGTAGCCGATCCTCCGCGGCAACGAGCATCGTCGGGAATAAGCTCCTGCTTTGTAAATGAATTATCTCCATTATTATACATAAAGGTGGCATTGGTATTCCAACCCGTCATGAAATAATCATTCAACCCATCGTTATTCACATCGCCAATCGCCAAAGCACAGCCCCCACCGAAGAAATTGGTCTCGGCTTCCTCATGACGAGTAAATGTACCATCTTGATTATTGATATACAACTTTCCAAAAGCGGCCCAACCATTATTCACATCACGACCGATCTCAATGATATCGGCATATCCATCATTATTTACATCGATGAAAGCAGTTTCTCCTTGTTGATGTCCCACAAAGTCGATCCCCGTAACTTCGGTAAACGTATCATTACCATTATTTTTATATAATTTCGTTATCGATTTATACTCATCATGATATCCCGTAACCAAAATATCCATCCAACCGTCATTGTTGAAATCGGCCACATCAATAGAACCACCGTTAACACCGATGAAATTTTCTGTTCCATCTACCGGATTCTTTAATAGTTCAAACGTTCCATGATTATTTTTCATAATAGCACATACACGACCTTGTCCTGTTCCTCCCGTAATTTCTTCCCACACACCACCGGCGCTTCCGTTGATAAGCAAGTCGGTCCAACCGTCATTATTGTAATCGAAAGCGACAAGTAGCTTAGAGCCATTGTCATTCGATTCGGAACTAAGACCGGGAAAAGCCTCTATCATATCCCAGTCGGCCACGAATTTATAATCAGGAGCACCACTGTTCATAAATATGTCGGTAAACGCATCGCTACCGGATTTCCCGACAGTAATCAAATCGAGATTACCATCATTATCGATATCAATGAACACCGCAGAAGCTTGGCTTTTGGCATACAAGTCTTCCGACTCCGCAGTAACATCGGTATACGTTCCATTGGCATTGCCTTTGAACAAGCCCATACTGGGGGCAGCTTGTCCGGCAATAATAAAATAGTCCATAATGCCATCGTTGTTAAAATCGACAAACAACTGACGACCAGAGGCAGTCATTGGGAATCCACTTTCCCCATCTACCGGATTTCGTAAAATTTCCCAATTTACCGAATTTACGGCAAAACTCGGAATTACAGCTCCTACAAGAGCCAAAGAGAATAATAATTTTTTCATATTCGATAAGTGTTTTTATGGCGAGGTCTATTTTTATTTCTCTATCGGCAGAACAGACCTCTTAATCCTGCCGATAGAGAATATATAATCAATTTAATTCAATCCAGGATTTTGATCACCTTGCAAATGCGGGTTTTGCTTTATTTCCACCATAGGCACAGGGAATAAGCGATGTTGAGTTCCAATAGTCGGAGCCAAAGCCTGCCAACGGTTTCTCACTTTTACATACTCTTCAAAATGTCCGGTCCTCACAAGGTCCATACGCCGCCAACCCTCGCAAGCGAGTTCACGCATACGCTCATCGAGTATTTTCGTGCGGAATTCTTCGGCAGACATACCCGTGTCCCAAACATATTGAGCCGGAACCGTTCCACCGAAAGCACGAGAGCGAACAGTCGTATTCACCAATGTAACAGCACCTGACGTATTTCCTGTCTCGTTCATACATTCGGCCAGCATCAACAACGCATCGGCATAACGGAAGTAGTACATATTTCCACCCGTATAATAAAAAGACTTAGTTCCATCGATACGCACATCTTCAAACTTTTTGAAATGGGGCTTCAATTGGTCTTCTCCAAAACCAGCAGATGGAACAGGCTGTTTGCCCTTATAAATAAAATCGGAGCGTATGCTGGCATCTTTTCTCAAGTCTCCCGGCTCGTATATATTCACGCAATAATCAGTCGGTAAAACAAAATCATATCCTCCATACATGCAATTGGGATCTCCGGAACAAGCACGAGTGCCTGCATACCATTGAGCCTCGTTAGAATCGGGCCATACATTATTGAAATAAAACGTGAATATTTCTTCTGTACTGGCCTGAGACGGTAAATTTCCCATTACTTTGTTGGCATCGAACAAATCGGCATAATTGTTTTCAAGAACAAATCCGCCTCTGCTTTTCAAATCTTCCAGCAAAATCTGCGCTTCACCGAAATCTCTATATCCTGACTCCACAGGAGCCGACATATATACCTTCGCCAACAACATTTTTGCGGCCCAAATCGTAGGGATACGTCCATCGGCCGCTCTTTTTTCCGACAAGTAAGTAAGAGATACCTTCAAATCATCTGTAATCATCTTGTAGACTTCTTGCAATTCTTTGCGCGGCCCCAACTGATTCTGGCCGTCTACGATATTGGGTAATGGTAATTTGCCCCAATATTGAGTCAACTCAAAAAGAATACATGCCCGATAAAAAGATATCTGTCCCAAGAACACCTTATACTGCTCGGCTTCATCGGCAGAAGCTGATTTCAACAATCGATCGATATGCCATAACCCCTCACTTGCTTGCACAGCCACCGGCCAACGAATATTCCAAGCCTCTGCAATAGAAGTATTTTCAGAATCATAATATCCGTCATATTTATCGAACGCCGCCTGCATAGCATTTGTCCTTACCTGATACTCACCCTGCTGAGCCTCATCGGTTCCTAAAATCGTGTAAAAACCTTTCCGATTCACACGAGTCGCACGCCATTGATAGTACAGCCCATAAACAAAAGCTTGCACATTCTCTGGTTTTTCAAAAACCTGTTCGCTCGACAAACTGGTTTGCGGATCTTGCTTCAAAAAACCGTCTTCGCAAGACGATACAAAAATCGACAGAAGCAACGCTATAACGATATATCTATTAGTTTTCATATTCCTAACTTTTAATTTCTTAGAATGATATATTTAGACCGACAACATACATACGCGTATTGGGATACCAATCCCCGGTTTCAGGATCGAATCCTTTGTATTTCGTCGCAGTAAAGAGATTACTTCCCGTAAAATAGATGCGAAGATTGTCAAGGTAAATCTTATTGATCAATTTACGAGGGAACGTATAAGCCAACGTAGCCGAACTTAACCGGAAGAACGAGGCATCTTGCAAACATAGGCTCGTACTGCCGTACCCAAATCCGCTAAACGCATGATAAGCTCTCGGTATCAATGTATTCGTATTCTCCGGTGTCCAACGATTCAATATATCTTTATGAGCTGCACTTCTTCCATCACTGGTAACCAATGAATTATACAAGAAACTCGTTTTCTTGGCTCCATACGAATAATTCCCGACAAGCGTCAATTCCAAACCTTTCCAACTTACAGTCGTATGGATACCACCATAGAATTTAGGGTCTTTAACCCCCACGACCGTACGGTCCTTATCATTAATAATGCCGTTATGATCTCTATCCAACGGCAAAATATCTCCGGGTTGTGCCGTTCGAGAACCCAATTCGAGAGAGTTCACATAATCCATATCCGACTCCTGTATAATCCGGTCGAACAGATACATATAAATCGTATTCAACGACTCACCCACAAACAAGTTACCCTCGGTCTGTATCTCGTTATTCGACATACCACCTAATTTATAGATTTCCTGAGCCTGCCCGTCCAATTTGATAATCTTATTGCGATCGGCAGAAATATTAAATCCGATATTCCAATTCCAGTCCTTTGTACGAATAGGAGTGGCATTTATCGAAAATTCAATACCTCTATTCCGAAGCGTGCCTACATTGGCTAATTGATCAAGGTATCCCGAAGACGGCGACTTACTAATGGTCATCAACAAATCCTCGTTATCAATATGAAATAAATCGAGTGTAAAGCTCAAACGATCGTTAAACATGCCATAGTCCAATCCCACATTAATTTGTTTCTGCTTTTCCCAGCGTAAATCGGGGTTACCATACCGTCCCCAGTTAATCAACGCACTCGTACCAAGAGTAGCTCTTACATCATAAAGCGTTTGGTAACCATAGTTGGGAATATTTTGATTACCAGCCAAACCATAGCCTACCCGAAGTCTTAGGTTATTAATGACATTCTGCGACTGCATGAACTCCTCTCCTGTAATATTCCACGAAGCAGATACCGAAGGGAAGAATCCCCATTTATTATTGGTTCCGAATTTAGATGAACCATCATAACGACCTGTAAACGTGACATAATAGCGACTATCGTATACATATCCCGCACGCAAGAATACAGAAGCCATAGAGTAAGTCCAAAAATCTGAATTAACGCCGAAATCCTCTTTCTTCGAAGCTCCGGCTATTGCCTTATATGAGAAAAAGTCATTACCAAAACCCTTCACATCAAGACTATTCCAATTTTGACCGTAATAAGACATATTAGCACCCAAAACAGCCGATATCCTATGCTTCTCTTTAATTAATGTTTTGTATGAAACCGTGTTATCCCACTGCCAATTCAACATTTTATCCTTACGATGTTTAGCCTGCCCATCGGCTGACGCTTTATAGGACTGTGTCGTTTCGGTAGAATAGTAGGTATAGTCTTCTTTACTCATATAATCAATAGAAAAGGTCGAACGTATATCAAGTCCTTTTATTGGATTGATATTGATAAAGTTAGAACTCATAAAACGAGCTTGATTCGCATCTCTGACCACATTCAAGTCCCTGATAGGATTATTATTGCTCTGGCTCTCTTCTGTGCCATATTTCATATACCAATATTCACCTGATATCGGTAACAGAGGATCTGCTCTAAGCGCCACAGGAAAAGTATTGTCATCTGCAACAGGATGTCCCACCTGATAAACGAAGGTTGTATTAGTTCCTACCTTCAACCAAGGCTTTACCATCTGATCGAGATTGATTTTACCTGTGTAACGCTCATAGCTTACATTTTTCATTAAGCCCTCTTGCTGATTATAGTTAAAACTCATGAAGTAAGAACCCTTATCACCAGCTCCAGAAAAACTTACCGCATGATTTTGCTGATATGCATTTTGAGTAACCGCATCAAGCCAATTATACGTTTTTCCCGACAAGTAAGCCTCCATTTCATCTTCTGTAAAAATCGTATTAGGTGGAACCGTTGTCGATAAGAAATTATCCTTTATGTATTTTTCTCGTCGGGCAGGCGGTAAATTAGTCGTATTATTAAACTCATTGATGTATGCCTCTACGCGGAGGTCATGCAATTGAGAGCCATTGATCAATGGCATCTCTTTGCTGAAACTTTGCGAGCCATACCAACCGTCATAAGTAACACGAGCCTTACCTTTTTGCCCTTTTTTAGTGGTAATTACAACAACCCCATTTGCGCCGCGAGCTCCATAAATAGCAGTCGCCGAAGCATCCTTCAATACGTCGATAGTAGCTATATCATTGGGATTCAGCATCTCGAACCCTTGATCGACCAACAAACCGTCTATGACATAAATAGGAGAGGTTCCATACTGTATCGAGTTATTTCCCCGAATCTTAATGCTGGCAGCCTCTCCGGGTTTTGCACTATTCTGGATAAATACACCGGCAACTTTCCCTTGCAATGCAGTATTCAAATCGGCGGTAGGGATCTGTTGTAAGGTTTTATCGGTCACCCTAGCGACCGATCCTGTCAAATCGCTTTTCTTCATGGAAGCACCTACAACGATTACCTCGTCCATCGCGATTCCCACAGGGTTCAATTCTACTTGAATTTTGGCATTTCCTTTTACCCCATACTCCTGTTTCTCATATCCGATAAAAGAAAATTCAAGCACAGAACCCTTTTGAACGGTAATAGAGAACGCACCGTCGATATTTGTCATTGCACCGATAGACGATCCTTTTACCATTACATTAACACCCGGCAATAGTTCATCTGTTTGAGAATCTCGAACCGAACCCTCAATTTTTACACTTTGTGCCATCGAACCGAACAACGGTAGGACACAAAGCAAAGTGATAAAACATAATTTCAACCTGTTCATAATGTAAAATAATTAGTGTTATTCATGCTATATATTTAGTTTTATTCAGCCGTAATACGTATCACCTTACTATCGTATTCATTATACATCGTGAAGCGAAGGCCATATTTCATCAGATAGTCGCCCGAAAATACCTTTCCGTCCAACGGCGTAAACCACGAATATCCTTTGGTCTCTTTATTCAATTCCGTTACCCGATAATTTTTATCAGGGTCAAGACCTTCGAGAATCAAAGGTTGTGTATTCCCGTTGATACTTTTTTTCAAAAGATATGTGAACAATACAGCATCATTTTGGTCTTCGGTAACATACATCATAGCCGTACGTTTATTCTCATATGGAGAAAGTAGGCGATACAAATCACCGAACTGTACAATTGAGCGGATACTGTAATAGTCTTTAATCGCATTTTTCGAGAACTCTTTATCCTCGGGGGTCATATCTTTGGGTTGCAAATCCATACCCAATTTGGCAGACATCGCCACATCGAAACGGAACTTCAAGGGTACGACACGCCCTGTGATGTGATTGGGAACAACCGATACATGACTGGCTAGTGCCATAGAAGGGAAGAACTGAGTAGTCCCCCATTGTATAAAAATACGGTCGAGGGCATCGGTATTATCACTAATCCAAAACTCATCGAAATAGGGAAGAGTGGCATAATCTATACGACCGCCTCCCCCAGAGCAGCACATCATAGAAACATCTTTATATTTGGCACGTACCCTATCGAGAACCGAGAATAATCCCCGCACATAACCGATCCAAAGATGAGACTGTTTCTCGGGGGATAAGAAATAAGAACCCGAATTCGTAACAAAGCGATTACAATCCCATTTGATATAGGCAATACCGGGATTTTCGCTCAGCGTTTTATCTATCACCCCGAAAACAAAATCTTGCACTTTGGGATTAGAAAGATCGAGAATCAACTGATTACGACTTAAATCGAGCGGTCGATTCGGTTGCCCGATTACCCAATCGGGATGCTTTTCATACAATTCACTTTTGGGATTAACCATTTCGGGTTCGAGCCATATACCGAATTTAATACCATTTTTCTTCGACTCGTTCACCAAATAACCCAACCCATGGGGAAGTTTCTTTTTGTTACAGTCCCAGTCACCTAAACCGGCTTTATCATTATCGCGAGGATATTTATTGGCAAACCACCCGTCATCGAGCAAGAAAAGTTCGAATCCCATGTCTGCGGCATCCTTAATAATGCCACTCAAAACCTCTTCATTAAAATCGAAGTAAGTTGCTTCCCAATTATTCAACAAAGTAGTTCTGGCCTTATCGCCCCGATATATACCATATTTTTTCGCCCATCGATGGAAACGTCTCGAAATGTCTCCTGTACCCTTAGACGAATAGGAATACAGCAAAGCCGGAGTTCTGAACACCTCCTTAGGATTAAGTATATATTGTGAAGCATAAGGATTAATTCCCGATATAATATGTAAATTCTCACGATGATCGACTTCGAATGAAAGACGATAGCTACCCGGCCATGCCAATGTTCCTCCTACGACCCTGCCTGCCTTTTCCTGTGCTTTGCCATCGAGTGAAAGATAAAAACAGGGATGCGAATGCTGGTTGGAACGCACACCCAATTTCGATTCAAGATTTTTCACCCCTCTCGATAATTGAGTCTCGACCATGTTCATCTCCATTGCCCACTCACCACAGAATTGAGTGAGATAATAAGACGGTTCGTTGAAAAACAAGTGTGATGAAGCATAGTTATAAAGTGTCACCGGCTTTTTCTCGGTATGACTGATTTCGCTCCATTGCTCTATCACATCATTTTGAGCATAAGATTTGAAACAAAGTTTCACCGTGAACGGGAAATAACCATCTTTAAGCGTAATAATCGTTTCGGTTATATCATCGCTCAATTTATTTTGCTCCACACCCTCGAAATAGAGTTCGGTAGAAGTATTTCCGTCACCATGCACCGCACGTAAAGCCGCTTCATTGACATAAGAGGTTCCGAAGGTAGGATAAGCATCGGCTTTCGTAACCTGTGTTGCCTCGGCCTCTTTCGCATCTAAAAAAGATCCGAAATAGACTTGTCTCAGTTTTTTATCCTTATCTACTTTATAAATTAACGAGGTATTATCCGTATCTATGGATATCGTCTCCTCGGCATAAGTTGTTACTGCGAAACAAAGCAGCAAATAACACAGCATTTGTCTTCCAAGTGTTTTCATGTCTATTTGATTTATCGTTTCTATTTAACTAATTCTTTTTCAAGATCTTCAAGTGATTTACCCTTTGTTTCGGGAATATATTTGAGTGTAAAGAGGAATCCCAATAGGCAAATAAAGGTGTAAAGCAGGAATGTTCCTCCTGTTCCTAATCCCGAATTGAGGAATGGGAAGGTGTAGGTCAACAAGAAACTGGCTACCCACAACGCGCCTGTACAAACCGCCATAGCAACCCCACGCACGGCATTGGGAAATATCTCTGAAAGCAACACCCATGCAATAGGACCTAATGACATGGCATACAATCCTATCGCACACACAACCAGTATAATCATGAATATACCGCTTGCATGAACGAAATAACACCATGCCAGAATGCTATAAATAAATAATAAACCACCAGAGCCTATCAGTACCAATTTTTTACGACCGAGCTTCTCTACCGTAAAAATAGCCACGAATGTAAATATAAGATTGGCGATGCCTGTAACAACGATATTCATCAAAATATCGGATACACCATAACCTGCCGCTTGAAATATCTCTTGTGCATAGTTAAATATGACATTGATTCCGCACCATTGCTGAAATACGGCAATAACCAATCCTATGGATAACACAAGACGCATTTTTTTCGAAAATAGCTGTTTGACCGCACCCTTACCATGTTTCTTCGCTTCTGCATCCGATTCGCGATAACCGGCACACTCCGCCAATGCATATTCTCGATTGCCTATCCGTTCCAATGCAATCATGGCCTGACGCTCATTTCCTTTTTGAATCAGCCAACGAGGGCTTTCAGGAATAAAAAAGACTAAAACAAAAAAGAGGAACGAAGGAAAACAGACCGCATAAAACATCCATCGCCACCCCATTGTTCCATTCCAAGAGGCTGCAATATCCGCTACGGTAGCATCAGGAGCGACCGATTCTGCGATAAGCATATTGACGATTTGAGCCGACAATATCCCCAGCACAGTAGTTAACTGATTGAGTGAAACCAGCTTGCCCCTCACACTTCTCGGCGCAATCTCGGCTATATACATAGGAGAGACATCGGCTGCGAGCCCAATAGCTATCCCTCCGATAAAACGCGATATGACAAAAATCACAAAATGATCCGCCATGCCGGTACTTAGCGAAGAAAAAAAGAATACCAAAGCCGCAACTATCAACAGACGTTTCCGACCATATTTGTCGGCCAGTGCCCCTGCTATCATAGCTCCTACAAGACACCCCAGCAGAGCCACACTCATCGCCACGGCCCGCATCGTGTTATCATCGGTAATTCCGAAATACGGTTCATAAAACGGCTTCGCCCCGCCTATTACTACCCAGTCATAACCGAATAACAATCCGCCCATTGCGGATACAAGGCATATAAAATAGACAAAACCTTTCTTATATTGTGCATTCATGTGTATAAATTTTTAAGAGTCAGTTTCTTTCACAGCACATTCAATCCTTGATGATTGATATCGAGCTCTCTCACTTTTCCGAGAAATCTTTCTGCTGTCTTTCTATCGTTCAAGCCCAAATATCCAAGCCCCATCACCAAATTACAATGTATCTGGTTGCGCAGATTGAGATCGTCCTCCCAAATCAACAAATCGGGTAGAGAAACAGCAAAGTAATCGATTTTCACATGGTCGAAGAGATGCTGTTCCCCATGATTGATAAGCTTATTGAAACGGCTTCGAGCTTTCTTTTCGTCTCCCAACTTACGCCAAGCAAGTCCTTGATAATATATCTTGTCAGGTTGTTGGTCGTTATAAAAGAATGCAATCGCAGGTTCGGCTGAACCGACCGTAGCCTTTCTAAAATAAAGTTCGGCATTTTCCTTATCACCCAATCCTTCATAGGCACAACCCATAAAATAATGTATATCGTTTTCTTCGGCTCCCGCGAGTTTTCCTTCTCCAAGATTGAAAGGATAGCATTCAGTCTCTTTAAGTAAATCGATAGCATCTTGATAACGTTTTTCGGCAATTGCCTTTTTCGCCAATTCAATGCGGCAGATTATATACTGTCCAGAAATCTTACCCTCTCCGCCTTCCCACGGATGGAATTTTCTCGAAGCAATCAAAGATTTGGCTTTTTCATACTCGCCCAATTGATTATATAAGGTAACACGCTCTACACTAAGGTCGTCGCGTCTCTCCACCAAATCGAGATGCTTTTCAAGGAATGCCAAACGTTCTTTATGCGGACGACGCAACTTCTTATAGAGTTGATCCAATTCCATCAAAATGCGATCGTCGTTCGTATCGAGAGCAAACGCTTTTTCAAGACAAGCCAACGCATCTTCTTTCCTGTTGCGTTTGTTGTAATATCCCAATGCAAGATTACGCAAAACAGTAGGGAATTGATCGTCAAGTTCTACCGAACGTTCCCAACAAGCGATAGCTTCATCGTGCTGACGAGCTCCATACCAAAAGTTTCCAAGATAATACCATGCTTTGGAATCATTCGGTTGCAATCTATTTGCATCTTGCAGCATAAGAACTTCTTCCAATTTATTAGGAAAACAATAGTCGGGAGCCATCTGAGACGCTTTCTTGTAATAATCGATAGCTTTAAGCACATCGTCCGATTTCGATGCAAAGTAACCAAGTGCATAATAAACCATCGGATATACTATTCCATCGTTTTTGTTTACCCACAAAAGGAGAAGTCGCTCAGCCTCCGCATAAAGTCCGGCATTGGCAAAATCCAACGCATACTCGATATAAGAATGTACCGATGTCGTCTCGTTCATCAAAGCCATCATCTCGTCAAGAGCTTGTTGCGCAGATTCCCCACCAAGCAAATAAAGCTCGAATCGGCATCCCATATTAAACTTATCTATCGAGAGAGACTCTGCTATGAGCGTAGCCGCAGCTTCTTTCTTACCCAATTTGCGAAGAATACTTGCTTTCAACTGACGTGCTTTATGATTGTGCCAGTTACGCACCAATGAACGATCGATATGTTCGAGTGCTTTCTCGAAATCATTTCGAATACAATCAATTTGGGCAAGAGCGTAATATGCGGAATCTTGTTGGGCAGCACTCCAAGTCGCTTTAAATAAAGCATCATAAGCTTCGTCAAACTTACCTTGCATTTTAAGACTCCAACCCAAATTGTAATGAGGTTCTCCGTCAATCGGGTTGGGATTGCGTTCTATCAATGTGGCGATGGCAGCCTCAAAATAAGGTTGAGCTTTTGCAAACTGGCCTCTACGCATCAAGAACAACCCCATGGCATTATTACAACGCACATCACCCGGTTCACGAGACAAAGCCTCCATATAGTAATCGGTAGGATTATACGTAGCATGACGATACTGCTCCAAATGTAACCCGGTCAGATACAATTGTTCTATGCTTGCGATATCTTTGGGATCTTTGGCTGCTTTCGCAGGATCGGGGATAGGTTTGATTTCCTTTTTTTCGGCCTCGTATTCTACCAACACCTTACCATTATTATCGTATACGCACAACTTTAAAGAATCAAATTCGACTCCATTTAAAGCGAACGATTCTTTTACCGGTTCGGCAGGAGACATGTCGTGAATGCTGTCCAAATAGACTTTTCCACCGCATGTCACCAGAATTCTCACACTTTTATATATACTTGTCGTGTAGAGGATTACTTCTCCTTTATCCTCATTCTTTTTTAGTGTAACAATCGCCTCTTTTGTCGCATTTTTCACCATACCGACAGCACTGTAAGGCATGAAATATTGCTTCCACTCTTTCTCCTCATACGGTTGCAACCATGTAAAATCGGGCTGATTATCACAATACATACCCGTCATAAGTTCTATATAAGGGCCATCTTCATCGGTCAAGTTTCTATCCCATGCCTGTCCGAAATCCCCACACCCCCATGTCCATTGCTTCTTACCCGCATTGACATGATGATCGGCCACATGCAACAGACCAGCCTCTACGTTTTCCTCGTATCCTCCCACAAAATCATACTTAGAATTGATTGCCATATAAGAGGTAGGAACCGGAATATTTTTATACTTCGAAATATCCACCCCCGAAGAATAATCCTGTTTATAGTAAACTCCGGTAGCAATAGGGAAACTCGATACCGCACGTTTACCATGGTCAAACACGGCATTCACATCGGGCGGAAACACCGAATAATAATCTTTATGGACTACAACCGCAGGATTCGCCCACCACAAGAACGTTTGCGGTAACGAGGTGCGATTATATACTTTCGCTTTTATTTCAAGATATGCTTTTCCCGGATACAGGGTAAACCCAGCCATTCCTTTTGTGCGAAACATTCGTTCCACCTCAGAACACCACACCGTAACACTTCCATCAGGAAATTCCTCTATCGTACATTCCGTTGGCAAATATGTCGAAGGGCGGTGATGTTGAGGCCAGTTAAATTCGATACCACCCGAAATCCACGGACCAGTCAACCCCACGAGTGCCGGCTTGATTACTTGATTATAATATACGAAATGACGTTGTTTAATTTTATCGTACGCCATCTGAACCCGACCACCAAGCTCGGGAAGAATCATTATTTTCAGATATTCGTTTTCCAAGAAAACAGCACGATAAGCTTTCTCCTTCTTTTCATCACATATTTTTTCCACTACCGGATAGGGATATACCACTCCCGAACTGCCTTGATAAACTCTCTTTTCTATAAAAACCGGATTTTTCTCCTCTTTACCGATCTCATAAGTCGGCAACATAACGGTTTCTTCCCAAGCCTTTACTTCGCTTTTCTTTACAGTACTTTTGATAAGATATTTTGTGATATTTTCCATGATATAAACATATCTTTTTGAATATTCTTTTTAATATTACAAATATATGGCAAATATAAACTTGAAAGCAAGGGGAAAAAATGTATGTAATATTTGAAAATATGTATATTATATTCTTATATTTGCCATATAATATCTAATAATATGAGTATCAAAACTTTTATTCCATCTGGATTTCCGGGAGAAAGGGAGATTATCATTCCTGCTGATTTATTGGATTCTATAATAAACAACCCCGTTACAGAACAATTGTATGTCACTCATATAGGATATTACCCAAATGCCAAATGTCATTATAGAGAACGACCTATCGGAGCAGAACAATACATATTTATATATTGTGAAAACGGAATTGGTTGGGTAGAATACAATGGAGAACGCATGACATTAGCCAAAGACCAATTCATTATACTACCACCCTATGAGAAACATGCATATGGATCGGGCGATAAGAAATCATGGAGCATATATTGGCTTCATTTTAAAGGAACAAATGCGCCTTTTTTCAATTCAATCATGGGGCGCAGCATTGAAATAAAAGATGCCGACAACAGCCGTATCCAAGATCGACTCATATTATTCGCCGAGATATATCGTAACATCGAACACGATATATATGACCTCGAAAATCTTCAATACACATCTTTCTGTCTAATGCATTTTTTAGCCTCTCTAAAATATATAAAATCATTTCGGGAAATAAAAACCATCGGGAAAATCGACAATATCCAAAAATGTATACAATTCATGAAAGATCATTTAGAAGAAAAAATTACCCTTAGTGATATTGCCGATTTCAGTGGTTATTCCATAACTCGAATCAATGCCCTTTTCAGAACGGAAACCGGAATAACACCTATGGAATATTTTTCTAATCTAAAAATCCAAAGAGCCTGTAAATACCTCAGAGATTCTGATTTAAAAATTAAAGAAATCGCTTTCAAATTAAATTATTTTGACCAATTTCATTTTTCAAAGAATTTCTATAAAAAAATAGGAATACCCCCATTAAAATACCGCAAAATGGTCCAAACAAAAGATACAATTTGACTCAATAAAACCACATTTGTATGAGAACCTCCATTCACATCGGAACCCTGCGCTTCTACGCCCATCACGGAGTACTGCCCCAAGAACAAAAAGTAGGGAACTATTTCAAAGTAGAGACCACTCTTTATACGGACTTCTCCCGAGCTCTCGTTACGGACGAACTGACCGATACACTCAACTACGCAGAAGTCTGTCAAATCATTTCTGACGAAATGGCCATACCCTCTCGCTTACTTGAACACGTTGCAGGGCGAATCATCAACTCGCTTCGTTCTCATTATCCACAAATAACAGGAGGTCGATTAATCGTTACCAAAGAAAAGCCTCCAATCCCCGGCGACATTCGCGATGTGTCGGTCATTGTCGAATGGTAGACTTTCTTCCCCAACTAACGGTCAGCAGGTATTTTATCGATTCTCCTTTGATGGCGACCTCCCCCGAAATCGGTATTCAAAAATACGTCGACTATCTCTCGGCAAAGTTCTCCCGAAATAAATCGGCCGGGCATAACTAACACGTTAGCATCATTATGTTGACGAGCCAATGCTGCAATCTCAGTCGTCCAACACAATGCCGCACGGATTCCCTGATGTTTGTTCAGGGTCATATTTATACCATTCCCACTACCGCAAATAGCGATACCCGGATAACATTCACCCGCTTCCACAGCCAAAGCCAAAGGATGTGCGAAGTCGGGATAGTCGCAACTATCTGTCGAATATGTCCCAAAATCCTTATATGCGATACCTCGAACATCAAGTTCCTGCATAACAATCTGTTTCATCTCATAACCGGCATGATCGCATGCTAATCCCACCGGCTTTCCCTCTTTTAATATGCTCATAAATTTTACAGTTCAATTAAACTATAATAGGGAATAAAAACACAAAGTCGGCATCTTGATGTCCAAACACCCCTGTTTTTGCATCCCACGGATACAAAAATACGAAATATTTTGAGATATAGACCGATTCAAATATAATAAAGTAGGGAAGTACAAGTCAATGGTATAAGGTTTTGTCGGGCAACATTCTTCCTCTCTGTCGAAAAAACAGAGAATTGACGGGTTGAAAAGTGCCCTCGCTTTTTGCTTACCCATAGCTTTTTATCTCACTTTCTATATCTGTCCGGCACAGCAGAAGCCACGAAAATCTCTCACATATACAATCTTTCTATATTACTCTAAGACAAATTCAAACAGCTCTTATTCTATCACCGAACCATGTTCTTTCAAATAGATACGCAACAATTCGAAAAATGCAGGTGCATCTAACAATACAATACTATCATCTTGCGCTTTCACCTCATTCATCACCTCACAATACCAAGTAGGTTGTTTCAGAATATTACGAAACCAATGGAACGGTAATGCAGAACGCTCTTTTACACGTTCCACGATTCTTTTGGCGACAACTTTCGGGTCACCGTCATTGATGTCCAAATCGGCTCGTATTACAGGCATATTGCCATGTAACAGGGCGGTTGCAATCTTCTGAGGCACAATACCATTCGGGCTAAAAGAAGCATAACAGTCCAAACCCTCTTTATTCAATCCCGGGGCATGTCCGTCAATAACAAAACCGGTAATCGACAATCCCCATTTCTTATAATACTTTTTACAGTGCTTACCCCATGTTTCCAAACCGGACGGAAGCCCAGACTCTCGCGGTTCTTGCAACATACCAGGCATGATATATCCCGCTCCATTATCGGCCGCAGCGAAATAATCATTTTCAGTGGCCGTTGTGCGGAAGTTATGCATAATATGGGGCACGCGCTCTGCCAATACGGGACTGATACACCACATCAGAGGCAATTTTCCACGGTTCGGGTCGTCCCATATAGAAGGTGTTCTTTGTGATATCCATGCAGAAGCATCATAATCGCCGACATAAAAAATAATAAAATTCCTGCCATCTACATTTACTTTACCGTCAGCCGTCAACAACCCTCTTTCTCTTAATTCTTTATGAGAAATCCAATTTTGAGTATATTGCTTTTTGGTAGGGAAATGTTGCCAAAAAGAGGCATTCGCCAATGCGCCATAGCCAATAGCATCTGCATCCTTAAAAGCATTGTATGCACTGATGATACGGCTGAACTCCCATTCCGTAGGCACATCATCGTGGCTACCAGAAGCATGCATTGTGTATTTATAAGCCCACGCAGGAAAACCTCCTATGTAGCACATCTTTTCATTGTTATTTTGCCGATAAGCCAACAGCAACATTTCTTTCAGTGTATTCAAATCAGTGCCAACAGCTTGGGTAGGATCATCAGTGGCCGGTTCATCTCCCCACGGAGATAAATCGAAGAAAAAGGCTCCTTTACTTACAAAAAAATCGTGGTTGCACAAAGTGTGGTGATTCCTTACGGTGGCAAAAGGTTTCTGCTTCCAATACTGATCAATGTAATAAGCGGCAAACTCCGTATTGCACTTTCCGGTTTTCATATACTTCTCTATAAACCAAACATAAGGATCGTTCTTCAAGGATCCGGTAGAGTAGCGTTCCGTTCCCGGAATCTTTGTCCCTTTCTTACCGGTAAACATAGAAGTGCCATCAGGGTTCAACAACCATCTTTTTACCGGCAATTTAGGCCCGTGCAATACAAGACGATCATACAAACTTCCCGGAGTTTCATCATAACGAATAGCCACCAAATTTTCAATTCCTGCTACCGAGGATGCCACATTACTGGTAGAGGCAATGTTTCCATCATAAACGACTACCCCCTCTATATAAGGAGCATATGCCGCGAATAAATCCTCCATTGTCTGGTATGTCCGTGTCTCACGTCCATACAACCATTCACCTTTCTGACGATATTTATTCCACCAATAACCATCGATATCGTGATTACCCTCCATTACAAAGTAAACATACAACCGGGGAGCATCCCTGTTTACCACTCCTTGCAAAGTAGAGACCGCATGAACATCGTCCCAAGCTACATCGAGTCCTTCTTTGGTATTCAAGTCGGTATTGAGTGTATAACGTAGATCATAAATACCGATTTCCGCATTGGCAAAAGCCGTATATGTCATCAACAATAATACAGCTACGATTTTTAAATATCTATTTATCATTTTTTTGTGTTTTATTTTTGTTATCTATTATTTTTCACACGGTATTCTCAATACAGTCAGCGAATTGGCCTGACAATCAATAGTAAATTCTTTGCTAATTCCCGATAACTCGGTGACTTTCGGAACAATTTTCAAAGGATCGCTGAAACTATTTTCATCAAATCTGTCGTCTGCACCTAATACAATTTTAGTTCCTTTCGATGCCAGATTTTTCGCCTTATCCAATTGTAACCTGACTTTCCAGTTACCGGCCTCGGCATTTACCAATTTAACAATAACTTCTTTTCGCTCTCTGTCATAACCCGATACGACATAATGTTTTTTCTTAGGAGCATAAGTATATTCATATTGTAGCTCATCGTTAAGAAAACATTTCCAATGAGCACCCTCGATTTCGATTCTCACCGTATACCATTGATCAGTCTTAATAGATGCCGTATTTCGATAATCAAATAACGAAATAGGACCTTCATTATTCACCTCTCGAAAAATAACAGACTCATTAGTGTGGCTTCCTATGTCCGCCATAAAATAATTATTCGAATCCGTGCCGCCAAACACAATTCTGAATCCTTCTGTTCCAGAAATTTTTTTGGCCTTCAACTCAATCGTACAATCATCAAACTCCCTATCTTCAAGGATAGCCAAAGCATCTATTCCTTTCTGGCTCTGAGACAAAAGATTTCCTTCCATTTTCCAATCGCCGCGAATTATAGTCCATTTATCCACGAAATCACTCCACCCCGAAGTATATATTTCTTCGCCATTTACAATGACTTTCAAATCTTTAAATTGAGCTTCCGTATTATTCGTACCCAATCCGATAAATCCATTTGTGCGGAATACCGGCTCAGGAGAAGCAGGTTTTAAATCTGTGTGTAAATTCACATCAGGGCGATTCTCCGAGAACATTTTCAACACATAGTAATTCGTACGGCCATAGACTGAATCATTTTTCAGCACTAACAAATGATCTTTTCCGTGAGCCGCATTCTCTATCAACGGGGCATAAGATACCATTTGAACTTTATCCGCATTCCTTTCAACTCCTGTCAGATAAGCAGCCTCTGCCAAAGACGAATAGAGAGAGGGTCTGCCGATAGCCGCATATTCCCCCACATAGATTTTATACGGAATATCATCGGGCAACTTATCATAAACATCTGCATTATTATAGAACCAACCAGCCGTCTCATAATAATGGGGATCCAAGATATCTATTTTCTCCGCCTCTTGAATATAAGGACTAAACATGAGAGCACATACAACCTCTATCTGAGGATATTTTTCTTTGATGGCTTTATAAAAGCGATTATAGTTTTTCACGTAACGAAGCCCTACATTTTCGTTTCCCACCTCTACGTATTTGAGAGGGAAAGGGGCTGCATGACCATTCTCCGCTCTTCTCTTTCCGTAAACGGTGGTCGTATCGCCCAACGCATACTCGATAGCATCCAAAGCCTCTTGAATCAAATTATCAATCCGATTCTCTTCTTCCCAATAATCACCATTCCGAAACAGGCAAGACATACCGGCATTACAAACGAACATACCATCGGCATCAATATCTTCACAAAATTGTAAGAATTCATGATAACCGAATCCATAGGTACTGCGATATCCCCACAAATTATATTCTCCGGGGCGTTTCACAATATCACCTATCGTTTCTTTCCATTTGATACGGTTATCCATAGTTAACCCCTCGACTATGCATCCGCCCGGCCAACGAACAAAATCGGGTCGCAAGTCTCGAAGCATCCCGGCAACATCTTCTCTCAAACCATTTTTATGTCCGCAAAAAGTGTTCTCGGGAAACATGGATACAAAATCGATATATACCTTCCCTTTATGAGGTAACAGCAAAGCAAAACGAAGACCATTCGCTGTCGTGTCGACAGTAAAAGTTCCCTCATAATGATTCCACGAACCATCACATTTTATCTGGAAATTCTTAGAAACAACTATCTGTTCTTCGCGATCCAGCAAGGCCGCCGTCACTACCGTATTCTTCAATTCTTCCGTAAACAGATAAAATTGGAAATTATACCTTTGCCCTTCTGTAACGGCTATTCCCCAGTAACCGTCATTCATAACCCATACATCGGATGCGGACGCGCCCAAATCGATAAATAAGGCATGGGGAGTAGCGTTATTCAGTGGCTTAACCTCGGTTATCTCATAAAAAGGAGGCCTCGTATCGGAAATACACTTCACTTCCCAGCCTTCCATAAAAAGCGAATCGTTCCAAGCGATACTAAAATGATTGATGGAATCGTTGGAATAGCAATGCAAAGGTTTGGCAACTGCCTTTCCATCTTTCAACACCGTACCGGAAGGTAAAGTACCATCTTCAAAGCCACGATTTCTTATCATTTCTGCATATAAACCGCCATCGCCAGAATGAGTAATCTCTTCAAAAAAGATACCATACAAGGAGGGTGGTATCTCGGCCTCTTCCCTTGACAAATCGATCGTTACTACATCGACGGGCTGATTGCAGGACATAAAGAGGAATAAACCTCCAAATTGCATTATTTTTTTGATCCACTTTTCCACAATCTATTTCCTTTTATTTCTAAGATAATGATCCAATGATTTCATAAAGACACCTCCGACCACCGAACGCGCCCGAAAGTTTATATAGTCGGCATTCAATGTTTCATACCAATCGCCCAAAGGGACTCTCGAAGAAGTCTCATTTACATATTTCCAAATCGGTCGTATCAACTCTTGAAAATCACCTTCCGAGTCGGCCATTGTGGCACTCCATACGGTATCGTCAGTTTTACCCCATGTAAAGCGATTGTCCAAAGGCAACCCGTATTTGTTCTGGGTTTTCAGATAGAAAGTGACTTCCTTTTTCATTATACGGTCTGGCAATATATTAAGGCCCAAAACTTTATCCCATACAAAATTATACTTCTGGCTCCAAGTACCCGGCATATCGAAGGCCAACCGATAATGATCTCCGTCATCGGCTCTCCGTTCCCACTCAATGGCCATTCTTTTAGCCATTTCGGTAAATTTCTTGGCCTCCTCCGGCTTATTCAACATTTCGGCCAAGCGACCATAACCGGCAATCGCCATAATGGCTTTGGCCGAAAGATTGGCATTGTGCGCCAAATGTCCCGCAAAATCTTCGGTGCACAACTGATTTTCAGGATCCATACCTGCCTCGGCCAAATAATTGCTCCAAGCCGTCAAGATTTCCCAATGTTTTGCCGCATAGTCTGCATTCCCATCGGCAATAGCGATCGCAGTCGTCATAATCAACATATTCCCCGTTTCTTCCACAGGCATATCTCCCTGATAAGTTTGCCCATTTGCCAAAGGATATGTACCGACATCGTGTGCGGCAAAAGGCTTTTTCCAACGGCCCGACTCGCTATAATCGAAAATGAAATCCAGCATAGCTTTCATTATTTCTGTATTATACCGAATAAAAATAGGACAAGAAGGATATGTCACATCAACCGTACCGATAGACCCGTTGCTGTTATTTTCCTTAGAAAAAAAGAACAACTCACCGGCGGGGCCACAAACCAGTTTATGAGCCGATATAGCTTGGCGATAAGAGGCTGCACAAAGTTCGGCATACTGCTGTCCTCCGGCTTCAACAGCGTCTTTCATAACCTTATAATCCCACTCGTCACATCGCTGCATGTTTTTTTTATAATTCTTTCGGGCATCGGCCAATGCGGCTTCCATCGTCGGATATTTTTTCTTCCAATACGCTTTCAGATTTTTCCCGAAATATTGTACAGAGGCAATATCGTCATAACCGATCATCAAATATCCTTCGGATTTCCGTTCTCTCACATTGCCCAGATTTTCGCTATACGCTAAAAGAATTTCTTCCTTATCCAAACGTACCGATGTCCGAGATATTTTTGTATCCGGCAGTATTCCTTTTCCTGCAAAACTCTCTTGAATAAAGCGGGGAGTTCCCACAGACATATCAGAAAATTCAGATAGGTTACCGGCCAGATAAAAGTATCCCCAATCGATACAAATAATATCACCGCTTTTACCTAAAACATTCTGCTCTAATGTCCCCGTTTTCAGAATATGAATGTCGGAAGATCGATAGTTTTCTACACTTACTTCTTGATCCAAACTGTTAACTGCCCATCGAGGAGTCGCAGAAAAATAAATCTGCACATCGTGAGCGTGTTTATCCAATGACCGGACTTCATAACTAATATAATTAACCGGACTACTCAATAAATCCAAATCATTCAAGACCAATGGACTCGTAAATTTCAAGTCCAATTGGACAGGACCACAATAAAAAGAATAATAGGTCTGGGTAGGTAATACGCTTACCTTTATCTGTTCGGCTTCCGTACCGAAAAAAGACTCCATTTCATCATCGGTAAATAGGCCGAAATCGACATAAGCTCCTCCCTTCGTATTGTGACAATGGGCTGCAATGAGATTATCTTCTGCGGTTAGCGATTTCACTTGTTCTGCATCCAACGGTTGCACGACATAATTCCTCCACTTGTATCCCGTGCTCACTAACATCTGCCCATTCAGATACAGTTCAAAAACATCATCGTGCGAATAAACGAGATATAACCGTTTCTTCGAGAGATTCTTATCTTCGATCGAAAACTTCCTACGTATCCAAATATCCCCCTGATTCCACTCGGTTTTAACATGAGGCATATCGGCGCTCCCGAATGCCCCTGCACCTTCCTGCCATTCCGTATCATTATACTCTTTTGTATACCAATCGGCATAAGGCATTGTATTCGTATATTTGGCTGTCCATTCCTCGTCTCGGGCATCTTTCAAAATTGAAGTTAAAGCCTGTTCGCCTTTTCCCATAAACCGATAGCATTTACCATCGACCCTTAAAACACCCGTCAAAGAATGTTCCGTTCCGGTCCAATGCCGAACCTCATCTTCATACAGCTTATCGGTATGTGACCACGCCGAAATGTAAGGATCGATGGTAACCAAAGGATAGGCCGGAACTCTCAAATTAGAAACGGGCACTTCCTTGTTATTCCCGGCTTCCACAAAGACACTCCCAAAAGTAGTTAATAGCAAAAATAAAATACCTCGTTTCATAATCCTGTTTTTTGTTTGGTCATTCTGTTACTAATATTTTCTTCACGACCGCACCACCATTCCCTCTTGTTATCCTGACAATGTAAAATCCGGGAGCGACCGACACGAATGCCGAACAATCGGAAAGCCTCAATTCTTTCACTTTCAATCCTTCGGGAGAATAAACCTCGACATTACTTATAGGTGTCGCAGAATTAATTCTAAAACCCAATTTACAGCCAACGACAATCAGTTTTTCCTCCTCTATATCCATCACGGAAACTACATCACTCTTATCCAGATAAACATTAGCCACGTTCGCACTATTCCCGCGCCAGACCATTTTCAAACGATGCTTACCGGATAGTTCTCCCAAAGTTCCTTTGCCAAATTCATACTTCGTCAAAGACCCTGTACGAATCAGTTCTACGCTGGCAAAAGGGACCAATTCATTTGCCCCGAACGTTTTCAGACAGGCCGAATGGTTTCTCCACCGGACATATATGGCATGAGAACCAGTAATGTTTACACTTAACGGAGCAGACGCTTCTTTATACTCTCCCTCTTTCGTCTGTTCCACAGGAATCGATGCCACAGGGACCGCCGTATCTTCTATATAAATATCAAAGAAGCCGTCCTCGCAATCTCCGGGGTGCGTGTATTCCACCATAAACCGGTTATACAAACCATACCTTGCATCCCCGAAATCAATATCTCTAATACGTATCCTCGTTCCCGAACTCGTATTAATTATAGATTCGGTCTTTCCATCATACTTAGCGCCTTCTGTACCCTTATCGACGATAACAACTTGATAAAGGCCTCCTCCTTTGGCCGGAATACGAATATCCCCGGCATATGCAGGCTTTGCGGCAACAAGGAACGACAGAAGTAAAAACAGAAAGAATTTATTCATGCCCATTTCCTCCATTCTTTTCAATATACTCTTTTAACGTAGCACAAAGATCCATGGGCAATAAAAACTCATACGTATTCGGCAAATAACTTTCGACACGCTGTAATTCACGAATCAACCGTTCATATCCTCCTACTCCGCCGTAACTGGCCGCAATCAGATAAACATTCCGAAAAACAGGCTTTTGCCCGTTGGGTTTTACACTTATCAAATCTTTATACACATCGCCCTCTTCCCAACAATGAGCTCCTTGTAGAATACAGACAACACCTTCGCCGTCTTTACCAACCTCATAACGTTCCTTATTATTTTCAAAACCATCAAAAACGCCCTGCAAACCACAAGTCTGCATATATCTTCCAAAACGTTCTTTATTAGTTGTATTCCACAGGCAAGCAGTATGGAAGCCGGCCGTTTCCAACCATTTTTGATTGGTTTCCAGCCATTTTTCATAATTATTTCCATTGTATTTATCGCCATAGATAAACTGGAATCCAGAGGGACCGGCTACTAATTCATCATTGGGAGTCAGATTTTTATAAAAATACTCCAACAAAACGGGATTCAACTCTTGCAAAGATGCAGCCATTGTCATACCTACCGGAACCTTTCCCCTACCCGGAGCATTCTTAAACATATTGTACATTTGATTGGAGTCGAATTGTACGTTATCTCCATCGCTCCATATAAGACTCACATAGATTTTGCCAGGCAATGCCTCTATGGCTTGACCCTTACGCTGTTGGAAAGCTTTCCTCGGGAACGAGCACCAAAAGCTTCCGTTTGCATAATAATCACTAACCATAAAACCTACATTATACGGATTGGTTGCATTATTCAAAGCATCCCCGTCTTTTCCTGCCCCATAACCCATTGTGGAAGAACCCGGTTGATAATCCATTTTATCACAAATCTTCTGGATCATAGCAAATTCATCGGGATCCGAGTCGCTTAAAAAAAATACAAACCCTTTGGAGGCCGCTGCATAATCATATATCTTCCACGGGTTGGAAACATAGTCACTACGCAAACCAGCAGAAAAGCTCAGAGACTTATGACATCCGTCGGACAAGTTATCGATAGCCCACTGATAGGCCTCCAATTTGGTGGCCCAATTATTCGAAATGTCTTCACATTCTATATTCCAATCCAGTTCATTGTTAAAAAATTCTTTTATCTCCTTAGTAACCGGAATCCCTTTTTGTTGTGCACAAATCATTTGTGCCAAGCACCAAGTCCATTCCTTATCAGGATCCCAAAGAACCATCTTTTTAAAACGATCTTTATATCTATCGACCAACGTAGCTAATCCCGCATATTTTTCTTCCGAATAATTTCCCCGTAAGAGGTTCCACGTTTCCCCCTGTTTCCCATAAACGTCTTCGAACTGTGTCTGGTGATGATCTTCATACACCAAGTAAACCTCCGCATTACTTTGGTTCAACACGCCCTGAGCGACGGCTGCCGTTATTTTACCATAACTGTCATCACCCCTAACATCAATTACCGAAATCTGGCTTAAAGGCACATTCTGATTTTTGAAAAAAAGACCTTCCTGAGGTTGTTTATCGGATTCATAAGAATCGAGATGGGGAAGTTCCTGTGCAATTGTAAAATCGGTCTTAGGTTCCAAAAGCATGTCATCTAAATAAAAATCGAATCCGGTCTGCTCCGTCGGTTTCATAACATTTGCCATCTCGACCCAAACACGATCATAGTCCCCCGAACCGAAATCGATCTCTCCCAAATCCAATGTCAAACCATCGCTTGTCCCTTTTATTCCCTCATCTGTAAAAACCACCGAGGTCTTGGGGTCATAAACGACCGACACCTTCGATTCTTCCATAGGCAGAATCATAGCATCCTGTGAAGGAGAATCGATATCCCCATTCGTTAAAGGAGCAGCCTGTGACATGACTGCCACAGTGCTGCTCAAACCAGATGCCAATATTATAGCATACTTTACATTCATATTTTATAATTTTATTTTTCAGCAGTTTGTGCCGGAACAACAATTTCTTTTATCGTACTAAAATTATATCGTTTTTGAGGATTAGCGGTACGGACTCCAATACGCACCCAATATTTCCCCGGATCCAAATTTCTTACATTCTTTTCTACCACTTGGAAAGGTACTCCGGGTTCATAATCGCCACGTTCAAATTCCTTTTTAGCTCTTATCGTATACTTGGTTTCCGAATTATTCACTCCCACATTAGGAGATTTGCTGGAAATAAAAACTTGGGCTTCGCTCAAAGTATACAACCCCTCGTCCAAACCTTCCGTATTGACTTCCTTCTCTGTATCTTCAATCGTATATTTGATCTCCAAATTATTCTGTTTGCTACCGGTCAATGTGATTTCATCTATATTCACACGAGCATAAGGTATAACGGAATAATCCAATCGGGTCAAACGATTCTCTTTCAAATACACGACTTCCGGTTCGGGAGCGTAAAATGCGCCTTCTTTCAAAGTAATCCGATATTTCCCGGCAAAAATTTTCGTATTCAAAAAAGTGCCATCGGCTTTCCCCCAAAAGAATCGGGACTGGGTATTGGCGTGTCCCGCCTCTTCCCAACTTAACTCATAATATTCGACTTTATAGCTATTTGCCGCTTCTGCCTGCAAAGGCTCGTTGGTCTTACGGTCGACGACAGTCCCTTCCAAACCGGAATTCGGAGCTTCATAATTGTCATATTCAAAATAGTTGCAGGACGAGAGAAGCAATGCCAACAAACCAAATATATAATATAACCTTTTCATATTTTATTACGCTTTTAATTATAATACGGATTTTGTTTCAATTTCTCATTCTTGGCAATTTCCCCATCAGGAATTCTCTCATAATACATTTTTACATCGAATGTATAATAGTATTTATTGGCAGCGACTTCCTCGAATATATACTTCTGTTTGTTAATATCGAAATATGGACACAAACCCGTATACTGCTTGGTCTCGATTTCTTTATCGGCAATTCTCCAACGTCTCAAATCCCAATACGTGTGATTTTCAAAAGCCAGCTCGATTCTGCGTTCGTGTCTAACCTTATCTACGGTCAAGTCGCTTAAAGAAAGTTGCTTAATATCTGCACGACTGCGGATATCATTTATCCAAAGCAAGGCATCGTCCAAATGCTGCCCCATTTCTACCGCCGCTTCGGCTCCATTCAAGAGAGCTTCTGCATATCTGAACTCAATCCAATGCTGTTCCGAATAATTTTCGATGACTTCCGATTGCGGCATATTCTCGTTCAAGTACTTACGCATAAAGAAACCGGTCATATTACCCGAATAATTTCCACTTCCGCTTTTCCCTACAATATGATAAACCTGTCCGTCATTGGCCGTATAAACAGCCTCCTCATAATTCGTGGCATTTTCCTTCTTGCTGCCATCTTCTATGATCAATCCCTTTTGTATAGAACAAGGCTCTCCCTTAAAAATAGCATTCGGATAAATGATCGAACCGCCAAAACGGGCATCCATATTTTGAAACAACTCCGAAGGATCATCGAAATAAGTGTCCTTCGCTCTTTCTGCAAAATTTGCAGGAGTACCGTCTTTGTGTTCAAACATTTCAACAAATTCCAATGTAGGGTTCATATTGGAAGAAAAACCGTTCCCACGGTATTGGTAAGGAACGAAATAAACATCCCAGCCATGTGCGTTTACATTGCGTTGGAAATATTTACAGAAAATATTCTCTGGGCTGTCCTCGGCAAGGAACAGCTCGGCAAAATTTTTCTCTTTATCCGAGTTCTTCCTATACAACGAAAATTTCTTCGATTTTTCAAGTTCCTTTACAGCTTTATAAGCTAATTCGAAATAATCGTTTGCCAAAGCCTTATCGATACCAACCAAACCATTCAAATCAACGGTTCCATAACGCGCGATACTACCGGCATACAGCATAGCGCGAGATTTCAATGCCAAAGCAGCATATTTGGTGGCACGTCCTTTTCCCAAAATCTCCTCATTATCGGGCAACAGACGGAAAGCCTCGTCTAAATCTTCCGCAATAAAATCATAGCAAGCCTTTTCCGTATCTCTCGGTACTTTCAGCGATTCAATATCGCCTACATACTCTTGCGGTTCTCTCAATATAGGTACACCACCATATCTTTTCACCATTGCAAAATAGCAGTAAGCCCGGATAAAATGAGCCTCTCCCATCCATGCATCAGCAAGAACCGTATTCTGGAAATTGGATTTATAGGCCGGGAAATTTTTCAAAAAGTAATTCACCCGACGAATTTTTCCATAATCCCAACAGCCCCACCAAGTTCCATCACCGATGGTCGAAATATCATCGCTGGAACTGCACATAGCCTCACCCGACACATTCGGTAAACGACCTTGCCCTTTACCCGATACATTGAATCCTTGTTGTGTATAGCGAAAGTCCTCTATGGGTAAGTCATAGTAAAGAGTCGTCATATAAGACGTTATACCCGATTCTGAATTAAAAATCGCATCATCTTGTATAATATTAATGGGCGGCACATCTAAGTAATCACACGAATAAAACGATAGGACCATCACCAATGCCGATACTAATATCTTATTTATTCTCATCGTATTTCAAATTAGAATGATAAATTCAATCCAAAGTTAAAGTTTCTCATAATCGGATACAGGTATCCATAATTCCCTTCCGGATGCTCGGGATCGACGAAATCCAAATTAGATAACGTAAATAAATTATAGCCATTTGCAAATATCCTCAAACGATCCACTTTGAATTTACGAGTGATATGCTGGGGTATTGTATAGCCAATTTCCACGCTTTTCAACCGTAAATAAGAAGCATCGTATGTCGTCTGTTTACATCTTGCATAATTCACGCCATAAGATCCGGCATCACGAGTCGTAGGCCATTTTCCGGGAATCCAGTTCCCATTTTCGTCCTGACGATATCTGTCATAAAAATGAGCCAAACCGTTTCCACCGAAACACAACGGGTATTGCAATTGCTCGAAATAGATCACATTGAATCCACCACCGCCTTGGAACAGCAGGTTCACATCAAACCCTTTCCACTCGGCAGCGATAGTAGCACCGAATGTCATTTTGGGATTTCCGTTATCATTGGTGTGCTCGTACACGTTCGGATAAACATCATTGTCATCGATGATTCCGTCACCATTCCAGTCTTCATATTTCCAGTCACCCGGCAACTGGGTAGCACCACCCTGACCGTCTTGAATAGGCGACCGCCAAATATCCTCCATCGAAGTAAATTGTCCGTTTGAGCCATAAGCCCACCCCATATCGGAATATCGGTTTGAATATTTATTTCTCCATCTATCATAGGAATTCACTGCATCCCCTTCCTCCAAATGTCTGTTCTGACGACGAGTCAATGCAAAATTCAAACTTACCGAATAGTTGAAATCATTAATCTTATTGCGATGTCCCAATACGATTTCAAAACCTTTATACAAATCTTGATTCAAATTTTCTTCCGGCAATTCAGCACCTATAGTACCGGGAACTTCACCACTTCTCTTTCCTAACAGACCATCTCTGTATCTCCAAAAGAAATCTACCTGTGCAGACAGCATACCATTCCAAAGATCAAGATCGGTTCCCACGTTCAAGGTCTTCGACTTATACCAAGTTATCAGTTCATTCGGTAGACCTCTGAAAACCAATCCTTTATAGACAACATCGCCGAATACATAACTGGCGCCCGGATAATCATATCCCGACAAATATTGATAGGACGAGGAACCATCGTCACCCATAGCTCCATAAGATGCTCTTAACTTCCAATTCGTAATAAAGGACAGCGGAGCAAATTCTTTGATAAAGCTCTCTTCCGAAATTCTATATCCGACAGAGGCCGATGGGAAAAATCCCCAACGATGTCCTTTGGCAAACTTGGAAGAACCGTCATAACGGAAGCTAACTTCTGCCAAATATTTGGATTGATAATCGTAATTGACACGTCCGACTATACCCATATTCGTTACACGATAAATCTGGCCAGCATCGGCATTACCGATTTGCTCTTCTTCGGAGCCTGCAAAAATCTCATCTACGGCATCCATCTCGAAGTTTCTTTTTGCCCACAAGTTATCCTCTTCCTTTGCACTTTGTTCGTACAAAAACAAGACTTTCAAGTTATGTTTCTCTGCAAAAAGACGCTCATAGTTCAAAGAGGCCTGTAATTGATTCTGTGCTCCCTCCCATGATTTTCTGTAAATAGAAGAAGGCGATGAATATATCTGAGAATTATAAACATCTTTCTCCCTATCGTATTTATATAATGTATATTGTTTTTGAAATTCTTTCTGTTGATAGTTCTTATAATCATAAGCATACAAAAACTTAGCACTTAATCCTTTCAAAAAAGGAGCTTTATAAGTCAATGTAAATGTAGTATTCAAGGTTCGGTTTATCCTACGCTTATAACCGGATTGATCGGCATCGGTAATCATAAGCGGATTCAAACCATACATCACGTCATTAGGAAAACTCTCATTATTATTGGCATACGGAGTTTCCGTAGGTTTAAGCATCCAAATAGCTTTGAACTGTTCCCAAGTATCTTTATAAGGTTGATTCTTTTCATCGGACATCGCACCGATCAACAATTCGGCTTTCAAATCTTTTGTAACATCGAAACTCAAATTGGAACGGATATTATAACGATGGTAATTTAAATCGCCGGTTTTCCAAATACCGTCTTCGCCATAGTAACCAAAAGAAAGGAAATATTGTGTACGTTTCCCGCTTCCGCTGGCCGTTACATTGTGATGGGTTTGAGGAACCAAATTTTTCATAGCCAAATCATACCAGTCGGTTCCTCCCTCCCGGCGGAAACGAGCTACATCTTCTTCCGTGAAAGTGGTATTAATACCTCTACCCATATTTCTATCAGCTTCACGAACAAGCTCGGCATATTGAGCAGCATCCAAAACATCAGGCAAGCCCGACGGATTCTGGAAACCGAAACTTCCGGTATAATCGATTCGGGTTTTACCGCTCTCACCCTTACGAGTCGTCACCAATAACACGCCATTCGATGCACGCATACCGTAAATAGCGGCAGATGCGTCTTTCAATACAGACACGCTCTCGATATCGTTAGCTTCCAACCGCTGGAAATCTGACACCTCTCTTACGACACCATCAATAACGACCAAAGGAGTACCCAATCCACGGATATCCATTTTGGCATCATAACTACCCGGCTCTCCCGTACGTTGTTGAATACGCACACCCGGCAATTTACCGGCCAACATATTTTGGACATTCGAAGTGGGTGTAACGGTCAGTTCATCTGTTCCTATCGTACTGACTGCTCCTGTTAAAGTAGCTTTTTTCTGTGTGCCGTAACCTACGACCACTACTTCATCTAATATCTGGTCATCTTCACTTAAAGTCACATTCACTACGGTTTTTCCCTTCAAGGCAACATTTTTCGAAGCAAAGCCGATCAATGAGAATTTCAATTCCGCTTTGTCCAATTTGTCACCGGATACATTCAAATTGAAAACACCGTCTATATTCGACATCGTACCGGTATTAGTTCCCACCATTACGACATTAACCCCGGGTAAAGGTTCCCCGGACTGATCCCTCACTACCCCTGAAATTTTCTGCTGTCGATCATTTTCTGCCAAAACCGTAGCGCAGCCTACCACAACAAAAAATAAAAATAGGAATGAATGAGAATAATGGGAAAGCATTGAAACCGCCTTTTCCATATAAAAGAAATTGTTTTTTTTCATGCGTCCTGTTAGATTATTGTTATTCAACCATTTCCTTAACAAGCAATTGCAATTTTAGAATTTAAAAAAGATAGGAAAGGAGAGGACCGACTAAGCGAATCCTCTCCTATTTGATTTTTTATTTTACAACCTTAAATGCTTGGGAAGCTCCGGTTGAAACGATATTGACTACATAGATACCTTTCCCGGTCAAAGAAATATTCTCTATTGTATTTTCAGCTATTTGTTTAGCCACCAACACACCATTCGTCGTATAGACATAGATCATTTCATTTCCATTCAAACCTTCTGCTCGGATACCGTCGGTAGTCACATAAACGTTATAAGCGGCTTTTTCGACATTTGTAACTCCACTTGTGCTTGTTTGCCATTTAAATACCGGATAAGGAGAGATAGTGGGATCTATTGTCCATATTTCATCAAAATCCCAACCCATATCGTCTGCATAAAACGATTCGGTCAGTTCCTCTACCGTTTCTCCATTATCGGCATCGATTCCCGTTCCCTCTGTTACGGCTTGACCATTCAATAAAACCGAAGAGTGCGCATAATTATCAGAAACATCTCCACCGTTTCTCTTTCCTACAACACGATGTGTCACTTCGACTTCGCCTATAATATCCTTGTTCAAAGACAAACAGGAAATAACCGCGCCACCATCATTAGCACCGACAATACCACCGACATTGGTTTTACCTTCGATAGTAGAAGTCGAATAACAATACATCACTGTGGCATTTCCAGAACTAACGATTCCACCTACGGCATCCCCGGTCTCACCATCAGTAGACTTAGCCATTACATTACAATCGGCCGTATAACAGTCTGTGATTACAGTAGTACCGGCACAAGGCCCAACGAGGCCGCTGGAATTAGAACCTGTTCCAATGTTCGAACAAGAACTGTTGATAACTCCCACTTGCTCAATCGTAGCATTACGAGTTAATCCCGTCAAGATACCTAAACGCCCGCCACCAATGACAGTCACATTATCAAGCAATAAATTTCTAATCGTACCACCGTCAACAACGCCGAAAACACTCATATCATGCGCACCGGTATCATCTCCATGCTTAGCCATCAAATTGGAAATCTTATGCCCATTACCATCAAACGTACCGCTAAAACGTTGGTCCGAACCATCTCCGCTTCCCCATTCTCCTAACGGCCACCAACCGCCTTCTTTTTCATAAGAAGCAAAATCCAAATCGGCCATCAATTTAAAATAGGAGCCCCGATTCTCGCGTACAGCATCGAACTGAGCTTCCGTCTCAATCAAATAGGGATCTGACTTTGACCCAGTACCCCCGGCATACAAATCACTTTCCTGTGCCCAAACACTCGAAACCAGCATCATGCTGCAAAAACAAGATGCTACAATCTTTTTGTAATCATTCTTTTCCATGACATTAAAACTTTAAATTATTAATAACACTTTATTTAATAGCGGATTTCGGACGACAATCCATATTCGCCCCAAAATCCTTATTCGGTTTATTTCCCATTGTAATAACCAATGTTCCCCCATTCACTATATCGGCATGAGAGATATAAGACTTATCATACGGTCGACCGTTCAACTGAACCGACTGAATATATTTGTTCTCTCTTGAATTATTGACCGTCTTTATTTCAAACACCTTATTTTCTGGCAATTTCAAAGCGACCTTATCAAAAATCGGTCTGCCGAAAACATAGATTCCATTAGAAGGATTGACCGGATAAAAACCTAAGGACGAAAACACATACCACGAAGACATCTGCCCGCAATCCTCGTTACCCTGTAACCCGTCGGGTGAATCATGATACATTTGTGACAATATATAATCGACCTTCTCCGCCGTTTTCCACTGCAACCCAGCATACGAATAAAGATATACGGTATGATGTCCGGGTTCATTGCCATGTGCATATTGCCCTATCAGACCGGAAATATCAGGAGATGCCGCATCGCCCAAATCGGCATTAACCGAAAACAAACTATCTAATTTCGAAACAAAAGCGTCATCACCACCCAACAAAGAAATGAGACCTTCCACATCATGAGGGACTAACCATGTATATTGCCAACCATTTCCTTCACAATAAGCATCGTTCCGATGAGTTGAATGAACAGGGTTAAACGGAGTAAGCCAAGAACCATCTTGATTTTTTCCTCTGAAAAAGCGGGTGTCCTTGTCCCAATATTTTTGATATGCCAAAGCTCTCTTCGAAAAATATTCATAGTCATCTACCTTACCCAGCTTTCGAGCCACTTGTGCCACTCCCCAATCTGCAATGGCATATTCCAATCCCTTAGCTACCGATTCCTTCTCTTTATCTGCCGGAATATATTCAAGGTTTGTCACATACGATAATCCCTTATAATCAGACATCATTGAAGCCTTCATTGCCTGATAAGCCCATTCGTAATTAAAACCTTTCATATTTTTTAATATAGCATCCGCTATAACAGGAACCGACTGAATACCTATCATTTCATTCGTGTCCGAGCCATACAAATGCCAAACCGGCAAACGTCCTTGTTGCTCATAAATAGCCAACATCGAATTAATAAAATCGGGAACACGCTCCGGCTGTACCAACGTATATAATGGGTGAGCCGCACGATACGTATCCCACAATGAGAATACGGTATAATTGGTGAAACCCGGATCGCCATACACATTTTTGTCGGTACCTCTATATTCCTTGTTACAATCATTGAACATAGCCGGTTGTATAAACGCATGATATAAAGCTGTATAAAAAATACGTTTGGCCACTGTATCCGTAATCGATACTTGCAGTTTGGACAATTCGGCATTCCATTTGGCAGTCGTCTCATCTACAACCCGTTCAAAATTCCAATCGGCGATTTCTTGTCGAATATTAGCCGCCGCATTTTCCATACTCACCGGCGATATTCCCACTTTCACATCAAGTTTCTCGACATCAGATGCGACAATTACATTTCCCTTCACGTCGATACCTTGTAAAACATTTCCTTGTACTGGTATCGAATCGTGAAACAAAGCTAAACGTATCGGTTCGGAGAAAACAGCCGTAAAATAGATTTGCTGTTGCTTCGACCAACCAGAGGAACAACGATAACCACTGACAGTAGTATCGTTTACTTGTTCCAGATATGTATCGGTAGGACGATCGTCGCCATTGGCATCCTTTAAATTAATCATCACATACTTTTCGACATTCTTCGGGAAAGTGTATCTGTGAAAGGCAACTCGATCCGACGCCGTCAATTCTACTTTTGTACGATGAGTTTTCAATACTACTCCATAATATCCGGGTAAAGCCGTTTCATCACTCTTAGAATAATAAGAAGCATAACCCGATAAGGGATTATCTTGGGTTCCCGGCTGCGTACGCATTTTCCCCGTATATGGCATAAATAACAAATCGCCCGTGTCGCTACAACCGGTTCCATTGAGATGCAAATGTGAAAATCCTATTACAATCGAATCGGAGTAATGATAGCCAGAACACCAATCCCACCCTTTATTTATATTGTTAGGACCGATCTGCACGGCTCCGAACGGAGCAGCGACTCCTAAAAACGTATGACCATGTCCGCCGGTTCCTATATACGGGTCCACATAATTTACCGGAGAAAATATCGCCGATTCGATATTTTCGTCTTTTACTCTACACGATACAAGTAAAAATAAAATAGAAATGAATACAATTAAAGGTTCTTTTTTCATTACAGCATTTTATGTGTGTGAGACAAAAGTAAGATTATAATATTAACAAAAACATTAATAATACATTAAGAATCCACGATTCAAGCATACATAAAGTAGATTTTTTACGACCGAAACATTAACAAAACATTAATATTCGAAAGGTATCATTTTTCAATTCACTTTTCCCGTTATTCCTCCGACATTCGTAATTCCTTCTATCCGACAAGTCGAGTAACAATCGATGATTTCGCTATCTTTACTCATGGAACTGGATATACCACCCGCACAATCCTTCGCATAAACATTTCCACCCTTCACAGAACAGTTTTTTACCACCGACCGGTAAAGTGGTCCTGTCAAACCTCCGGCATTCGATCCATGATCCGATAATCGGTTTTCACATTGGCTATCGAGTATATCGACCTGTTCTATCTTTGTAGAAAAGGTAGCGCCTGTCAGAACTCCTAAACGCCCCTCTCCAATGATGCTGCAATTTTCAACTTTCAAGTTGATAATCTCTGCACCTTCTGTCACACCAAAAATACTCAGGTCATGAGCTTTTCGTTCCACCGACAAATTCCTAATCGAATATCCACCTCCATCAAAAAAGCCACGAAAACGCTCCATAGCATTATCTCCACTTCCCCATTCGCCCAAAGGCCACCAACTTTGGCCATCTTCTCTGACATAATCAGAAAAATCGAGGTCGTTAATCAATCGAAAGCATTGGCTTCTATACTCCCTTATATGGTCGAACTGTTGCGGTGTAGAAATAAGAAACGGATCTTCCCTACTCCCCGTACCACCGGCAAAAGGAGCAGTTTCCTTCAAATAAATCCGCAAAAGCTCAAAAAAAGACGGGGCATCCAACAAACAGATACTATCATCTATTTTTTTCAGTTCCTCGACTACCTCTACATACCACGTGGGAGATTTTATTATATTTCTAAACCAATGAAAAGGCAACCCCTCTCTCTCCCTTATTCTATTGACGATAGCCACCGCAGCATCTTTGGGCTCGACATCATTGATATCGTAATCGGCCCTCAACACAGGCATATTTCCAAAAAGCATACTCCACGAAGATAGTTTCTGAGGAACGATTCCATTGGGACTAAATGATCGATAGCATTCCATTCCTTCCCAATTCAAACCGGGAGCATAACCGTCGACAATAAAGCCGGTAATGCTCAATCCCCATTTCTCATAACAGGGCTTGCAGTGCTCCGCCCACGACTGTAATCCAGAAGGTAATCCCGAAATAGGTCTGGGTTCTTGTAACATTCCGGGGCTCAAATATCCTGCTCCGTTGTCCGATGCGACAAAATAATCATTCTTAGTAGCCGTTTTTCTAAAATTATGTAACACATGAGGCACGCGCTCCTGTAATACCGGACTTATGGCCCACATCATCGGGACTTTTCCTCTATTGGGGTCGTCCCAAGTAAGAGAGGTAAATTGGCTCACCCACGATGAAGCATCATAATCCCCCACATAAAATATCAGAAAGTTCCTTCCTTTCACGTCGACTTTACCGTCTTCGGTCAACAATCCTCTTTGCTTCAACTCTTCATGAGTAACCCACGGTTGCGAATACCGTTCCTCCAAAGGGAAATGCTGCCAAAAAGAGGCATTTGCCAACGCTCCGATTGCAATTGCATCGGCATCTTTAAAAGCGTTGTAAGCGCTGATAAGACGTAAAAACTCCCACTCCGTAGGAACATCGTCGTGGATACCGCCGGCATGCTTCGTGTATTTAAATGCCCATGAGGGGAACCCTCCTATATAACAATACTTTTCACCTTTATTCTGTTGGTATGCCAACAATAGCATTTCTTTAAGGGTAGCCAAATCAGTCCCTACCTTTTGAATCGGTTCGTCTGTTGCCGGTTCGTCTCCCCACGGTGATAAATCGAAAAAGAAAGCTCGCTTGCTAATGAAAAAATCATGATTAGAAAGCGTATGATGATTCCGTACCGTAGCACCGGGATTTTGTTTCCAATATTGATCCAGATAATAAGCGGCATATTCCGTGTTACACTTGCCGGTTTTCATATAATTCTCTATATACCAAATGTACGGATCGTTTTTTATAGAGCCTGTGCTGTTTCGATTCGTCCCCGGAATCACCCCCGATCCCGTAAACATCACACTTCCATCTTCATTGATCAATCTACGCTTTACTTTCAATCGGGGACCACCCAAAACTAAGCGGCTATACAAACTCTCGGAATCAAGATCATAACGGATCGGCAAAAGGTCTTCCGCACCCGCAACGGCAGAAGCGACATTGCTTGTGGACGGAACTCTCTCATCATAAAGTACCACCCCCTTTATGTATCCGGCGTAAGCCGACACCAAGTCTTCAATGGTATTATACGTCACCGTTTCCTTTCGATACAACCACTGACCTTTCCTACGATACTTATTCAACCAATATTTATCAATATCCAATTGATCCCTATCCACAAAAAAGACATATAGTTGCGGAGCATCCCGATTGACGATTCCTTGCAAAGCCGAAACGACATGTACATCGTCCCAAGCGACATTGCGTCCCTTTGGTGTCGACAAGTCGGTTTCCAAAGTATAATGCAGGTCATAAAGCCCTATCGCCTCTTGACCGGCTGCCTTATAGCAACCCAATACCCAAAACAGCACTCCATAGATAAGAACTCTCTTCATCATGCGACTCACCTCTTAAATTTTCAGACTTTTTATATCACGCCATCAAGATCACCTCCACCGATTTTACTTTTCATCAAGCAGTAAAAAGTAGTTTTCATGAGGTCAAAACATGGTCACCTCCGGTTTATTCGAACCGGAACACCTCGAATGTACATGGATTTATTTGATTCTTACTTATCCTCGTTAGTCAAAGAATACGGGAAATCTTCATCATTTATTCCGCGCCCTGTATTAGGCGTATGACTCATATCGAAATCAAGAACAGCGCCGTCCATCAATTCCTCATGTTTCAACCAATTGTGGTTATACTCTTTCCCGTTCATTTTCAGAGAACGTATATATCTATTTTCGTTCGTGTTGTCGGGAGCATTCAAAACGATCTGCTTTCCATTTTCCAACGTAAGAATCGCCTTTTTAAAGAGCGGAGCTCCCATCACATACTCCCCTGAGCCCGGACATACCGGATAAAAGCCCAACGCAGAAAATATATACCATGCAGAAGTCTGTCCATTATCTTCATCTCCACAATAGCCGTCAGGATAAGGAGTATACAGCTTATCCATCACTTCCCTTAACCAATATTGAGCTTTCCAAGGCTGCCCGGCATAATTATAAAGATAAATCATATGTTGGATAGGCTGGTTGCCATGTGCATAATTGCCCATATTCATAATCTGCATTTCCTTTATTTCATGAATGCACTGCCCGTAATAGCTATCGTCATAAATAGGAGGAACCACAAAAACAGAATCCAACATGGAGACAAAGTTCTCCTTCCCTCCCATCAGATCGATGAGTCCCTGCACATCATGAAACACGCTCCATGTATAATGCCAACTGTTGCCTTCGGTAAAAGCATCGCCCCATTTATACGGACTGAAAGGAGACTGGAATGTACCATCTTCGTTTTTCCCGCGCATCAGATTGTTCTCTTTATCGAAAACGAATCGATAGTTTTTACTCCTTTCCCGATAAAGATCGATTTCTTCCTGCGGACGGTTCAATTGTTGCGCCAGTCTCATAATACACCAATCATCATAGGCATATTCCAATGTGCGCGCCACATTCTCGTTAATACCTACATTATAAGGTACATATCCTTTTTGATTGTAATATTCATATCCCAATCTTCCCGTCGAAGGAACTTGGGGGTGCACATGATTCGCTCCGTGCAGAACAGCCTCATACAACAAATCGATCTTTTCTGTCTGGCATCCTTTCAAATAGGCATCGGCCACAACAGATGCCGAATTATTACCCACCATGCAGTGACGGTGTCCCGGGCTGGCCCATTCGGGTAAAAATCCACTTTCTTCATAACTGTTTGCCAATCCTTCTTGAATTTCTTTGTTGACAGAAGGATACATGAGGTTCAAGAAGGGAAATAAAGCGCGGAACGTGTCCCAAAATCCGGTATCTGTATACATATATCCTCTCCTTACTTCTCCGTTGTAAGGACTATAATGGACAATATTTCCATATTTATCTACTTCATAAAACTTACGGGGAAACAATAAAGAACGATACAAGCAAGAGTAGAAAGTACGTAGTTGTTCATCAGTTCCCCCTTCTACTCTCACTCTATTCATTACATCGTTCCAAGCATTTCGAGCAGACTCTTTTACCTCGTTAAAATTCCTACTGCCCAGTTCTTCCAAATTCAACCATGCCTGCTCTTCACTGATAAAAGAAGAACTTACCTTTACACCAATCTTTTCACCTTTATAAGTCTTGAATCCCAACACAGCACCGACATGATTATCTTCTACCTCTCTTTTACCTTTTATAATTTTATCTCCGCTCCATACTTCCGCCGAGGCAAAAGGCTTATCAAATTTCATCACGAAGTAATTTCTAAAATTATCCGGTACTCCCCCGCTATTTTTAGTCGTATAGCCGGTTACCGTGCCATTTTCCTCATCTATCTGAACGAAAGACCCGTTATCGAACGCATCTACTACGATATACGACTCTTCACTTTCTGGGAAAGTAAACCTAAAATAAGCAGAACGTTCCGTCGGAGTAATTTCTGTTGTCACATCATGGTCAGCCAAATACACACTATAATAATAAGGCTTTGCCGTCTCAGCTTTATGAGAAAACCAGCTTCCTCGTTCATTTTGCAGGAACTTTTTACCACCGGTCACCGGCATCAATGCAAACTGCCCGTAATCATTGATCCACGGACTGGGCTGATGTGTCTGCTTAAATCCTTTTATCTTATCGTCGGTATAACAATAGGCCCAGCCATTTCCCATATCTCCCGTTTGCGGTGTCCAGAAATTCATTCCCCACGGTAATGCGACAGCCGGATAGGTATTACCCGTAGACAAGGTAAACTTAGATTGTGTTCCCACTAACGGATTCACATAGTCAACCGGTGAAAAAGAAGTAGAAAGCACCTCTTTACCCCCGCACGATATAAGTAAAACAGATAAAAATACAAGTAAAGAAACTTTTTTCATGGAATCGTTTTTTTTATTTTTTGTGACAAAAGTAAGCCGGGGCAATTAATAAAACCATTAATAGAATATTAATTATCCATATGCAATACTTATTTCCGAATCAAAAACATTAATAAGGCATTAACAATTCTCATAAGAAAGGGAGCGACATAACAAGATTAATAACAGGGGGAACCACTCGACAATCAGCATAAAAACAATTCTTTCAAATAAAGCTATCGAGGTCAACGTTATTGCCTCATATCTTTCCATATATTTTACTGTAAATAGTCACGTGTAGAAAACAACATCGCCTCAAACAAGAAAAACAACTCAATGAAAATTTTCTTGTTTGAGGCAGTGATACATTTCTGATACTATTCGCTAATCCGTAAGCCTATTGACACCGACACCGTCGAAAGTCATCTTCACCGGTTTAATAAAACCATTTTCGTCAAAATACATACGGTCGATACAAATCTCTCTATGATTTGGAATCGTATCGCCCAATGGGTGACGATGATAAACAATATACCGCTCGTCTTTCCCCGGTATCTGAATGACCGAATGATGTCCCGCGCCTGTACCCACACTCTCGTCTTGTTGCAATATTTTTCCAATACGCTCGAAAGGGCCGAACGGAGAATCGGCAATGGCATAAGCCACACTATAATCCGAACCTCCCCAACTGCCTTCCGACCACATAAAATAATATTTGTTATTCCGTTTCAACATAAAAGGTCCCTCCACATAATTCTCAGGTGTGACCGATTTATAATACGAACCATCGTCAAAAGGAACGAGACTCAATAAATCCGAACTCAATTTTACCATATTACAATGATGCCAGCCTCCATAATACATATAATAACTACCGTCGTCATCTTTAAAAACGAACTGATCGATCGGCTGGGCTCCGTTCACAATCTTATCGATCAAAGGTTTCCCCAAAACGTCTTTAAATGGGCCTGCCGGGTTATCAGCCACAGCGACACCGATTCCACCATATTGCTCATCATTCTGGATATCATTCCCCCCGAAAAACAAATAATATTTGCCATTCGCCCGAACAATAGACGGAGCCCATAAGGCAAATTCCAACCACTTTATATTCTCAACAGACAACACTTTGGGATGCTTAGTCCAGTGAACCATATCTTTTGATGAAAAAGCATCCATATAAGTCTGTATATTATAGACCTGATGAATGGCCCGCGTTTCTTTTTTCAATTCGGGAAAATCTGTGCTATCAGCTCCGAAAGGAATATCGGACAACGTAGGATATATCCAATATTCATCATCGAAGACAACCCCTTCTGGATCGGCATACCAACCCTCGACAATAGGATTGCCACTATACTCTTTCTCATGCTTACACGCCACCAACAGCAGCGCCAAACTCAATACAATAATACTTCTCATCATGTGTCGTTTTTAATTAATGTAACAAAAATAAACGTCGGTCATTAACGGAAATATTAATAAACCATTAACAAACAAACTTCGGTACACAGTAAAAATACTCTGCCCATTAATAATATAATATTTTTATTATCAATTCCATGAAAAGATTCCATAAATATAATTTTTTTCTTTGTAACCCTCCTAAACCATATTATCTTTGCAAAAAACAGTTATAAGTATTCATGCAAAAGACGCTTATATTTCTGCTCTTAATGTTGGCCCTGATACCGGTTGAAGCACAAAATATTTCATCTGGATTATATTTTGCTGCCCATACCTCCATTAAAGAAGAAAGAACATCGCTTATCCTATCTCCCGAGTTCGACGCCTCAAAAGGTCTAACATTAGATTTCGATATTAAATTCAGACCCGAAGAACATAACTACGGATATGTCTTTCGAATCATAATCGACGATGAAAAGAGTTTCGATTTGATAGCGAATATTACACCCGAAAAAAGAGCGTTGAATTTGATAGAAGGGAACAACGTCTATCTGGCTTTCGATGAAGAACTACTGAATCAATACTCATGGAATAAATGGGCGCATATCCGGTGTTCAATCTATCCGGATAGTTTACAGCTCATCTTCGACAATCAAACATTGCAAGGCCAGTATAAATTTATCAATATCAAGAACGTGAAATTCTACTTCGGATACTCCGATCATGAAAAGTTTCATTCTTCCGATGTTCCTCCGATGTCTATACGCAACATAAAAATCACAGACAATAAAAATAAAACAATTGCATATTGGCCTTTAAAAGAACATCTGTCGCATTCCTGTTTGGATAGTCTGTATCAGATTCCGGCGACAGTCACCAATCCTACATGGGAAATAAATAAACACACCAAGTGGGTAAAAGAAAAAACATTAGCATTACCCATATATACACAAATCTGCCATGCCCCGTCAAAAGGGAATATTTATTTTGCCAACAGCTCATTTGTACTCGTTTATTCGACTATCGATAATACATTAGATACGATTTATCCTGCTCATGGAGCTCCATACACAGAAATAAACAACCAACTCATTTATCAGCCTTATTACGATGAATTATGGTCATACGATTTCGATCCCTTGAAACAGATGTCTATATTCAATTTCAACGATAACACATGGACAAAGAATGACCGTGAAATAAAAAATCCGGAATATTCTCAACACAATACGTTTATATCGCCCAATGACTCGTGTCTGTATATTTTTGGCGGATATGGTAATTATCAATATAAGAACTTGATACTTAAAAAAGGACGGACACAGGACGACTGGATTCCGGTATCGTACATCGAAGAAATACCTCCGCGTTATCTAAGCGGATCGGACTACAAAAACAGAGACACGATATTGGTGTTCGGCGGCTGTGGCAACCCGCAAGGGAAACAAGAATTAGGAGTCATAAATTATTACGATCTTTATGCGATAGACATCAACACATTCAAAACAAAGAAATTGTGGACTATCCCCAACGATACGAAAAACTTCGTCGTCGGTAATCATATTGTTACAGACGAAACGAATAACAAGCTATATGCTTTATGTTTTCCGAATGATTGTTCGAACAGCTATATCCTGCTAAAATCGTTCGATTTGACAGATGGGAATAACTGTACGAACTATGCAGATACAATCCCTTTCTCCTTCAATGATGTAAATTCTTTCTGTACACTCTACTACGACTCGTTACAGTCGAGGCTGTATGCCGTAACCAATTATAACTACAACAATAAATCAAATATAAACATATACTCATTAGCTTATCCCCCGTTAAAAATAGAAGATACGCTGCAAACAGTTGCAGGACATAAGGCACGTGTTACAAAGATAGGGTTCTTCATAGGTATAGGAATTTGCATAATTGCAGGTATGGGCTGTATGTACCTCTGCTACCGAAAAAAGAAAAGAAGAAGAAAAGAAAGCCACATTCCTCACAACCCTCCGGTCGTTACAAATACGGATCGTTCTTCCAAGACAACTACCCAAGACGAAAACTATAAGCCCCAACCGGACATTCACAAAAAATCATCTATTCTTTTCTTAGATGGATTTCAAGTATGGGATAAAAATGGTGCAGATATCACCAAATCATTCACACCTATTTTGAAACAACTGCTCATTCTTATCATATTATATAGCGTAAATAACAAGAAAGGGATTTCAAACGTCACTCTGAGAGAGTTGCTTTGGTTTGATAAAACAGACGAAAGTGCCCAAAATAACCGCCGAGTAAATATCCGAAAACTAAAACTTTTGCTGGAAAAACTAGACGGTGTCGAACTTGTAAAAGAAAGCACCTATTGGGCGTTAAAGTTCACTCACGCTTATTGCGATTATATCGATGTTTGTAATTGGATCGACAAAGTAAAAAACAAAGAACCTATCACAGCCGAAAACATCAATGATTTACCCTTAAACCTGCTATCGGGACAATTATTACCATATGTCCAAACAGACTGGTTGGATTCTTTCAAGTCCGATTACACGAATTCCGTATTAGATATGGCAATAAATTTATCCAAGCAAGAATATATAAAGGGAAACAACGAATTATTAATTCAGATAGCCAACAGCATGTTTGCACACGACAAAACAGACGAGTATGCATTGATTCTCAAATGCCACACATTATATAAACAAGGAAGAACCAGCTTGGCCAAAACGACATTCGACACATTCTGCAATGAATATAAAGCAATGCTGAATACGAATTACACAAAAACATTCAATGAAGTAATTAATTGTCAATTGTAATCCGCAACTACATAGAAGAATAAAAACGAACGTTCATCGAGACCGGTCAATAATCGTCCATATATATTTATTTATATCGGACTCTCGTTAAAATACAAAAAATATACACCGAAAAAATTTTATATCCTGAATATTTCTCAAAATCGATCTTTACTTTCCCTCGTCAATATTAAATTATTGAACCTTCTGAATAATAATTTGTTATTACAAGAAAGGACAATTCCCACCGCTACGCTACACCTCCATATAGACAAATGACACGAGAAAGAAAATTTATACAAAACTTAACATATTGAATAAAAAGCAATTAGGCAATTAGCCACAGAAAATATACATTTGCATTCGAACTCGTGAGAGAAACAAATTAATTATATGAAACAATTCATTCGATATACGATATTATGCGTCGGATACATTTTAGGCTCCCAAAGTCTTTTGTACGCCGAAACGCCAACCGATAGTATAGATACTATTCCTACCGACTCGATTATCGCAAAAAAAGATACCACCGTAAAAAAACTGAACATATTCCAAAAGGTTCTGAAATACTTCGATGACTCCAATGCTCCACGCCCCGATAAAAAATTCGATTTCGGTATCATCGGAGGACCTCACTATTCTTCCACGACAAAGCTGGGAATAGGCTTGGCTGCCTCGGGGACATACCGGTTACGAAGAGACTCGATCACACAACTCTCCAACGTTTCGCTTTATGGAGATGCCACGACCACAGGCTTTCTTTTGATAGGAGTAAAAGGAAATAACATCTTTCCCAAAAATAAATTCAGGATAGATTACGACTTTTATTTATACACATTCCCGAGTGACTTTTGGGGCATAGGTTACGAAAACGGAAATAACAACGCCAACAAAAGCTCCTACGACAGACTGGAAACTATTTTACGTATCGACTGGCTGGCTCGCTTACATAAGGACCTCTACGGAGGAATTTCTACGGGATTTAACTGGGTGAAAGGATCGGATTTCACAAAAATCGAACTACTCGAAGGAGAAGCCCGAGAAGTAATCAGCACGAGTATAGGAGCCACACTTGTATACGACAGTCGCGATTTTATTACCAACGCAGCAAAAGGAGTTTATATAAAAGTTAACCAACGATTCTTCCCCAAATTCTTGGGCAATAAAAAAGCGTTTACTCGCACCGATTTCATTTTCGATTATTATCACCGCCTATGGGAAGGAGCGATCCTTGCTTTTGACCTACATGGAGAATTCAATTACGGCGATGTACCCTGGAATATGCTTGCAGCTTTGGGAGGGTCGGCCCGTATGCGAGGATACTACGAAGGCAGATACCGAGACAAAAATTTAATCGAAACTCAAATAGAACTCCGTCAACACATTTGGAGGCGAAATGGCATAGCCGTATGGGTAGGAGCAGGAAACGTATTTCCTTCGTTCTCAGGTTTTAAATGGGGACATACACTCCCCAATTACGGAATAGGCTATCGCTGGGAGTTCAAAAACCGAGTCAATGTACGACTCGACTACGGATTCGGAAAAAAAGGACAATCGGGATTTTTATTCAACATCAATGAAGCATTTTAATCAAATATTTACACAGAGGCGCATATTTTGGATTTTTTCGGGAATCATGTTGGTTCCCAATATTTTTCTATGTTTTACAGAACAATTGCCACTCCTGTTCAAAGTCTCCTATATCCTCATTCCGGGAGCTTTATACCTTTTGTTATTAATTCTCTCCCGCAAACCGGGAATCACCTTTTGGGCTCTTTTTCCCCTTCATTTCATAGGCGCGTTTCAATTGGTACTACTCTATCTTTTCGGTAATTCCATTATCGCCTCAGACATGTTCCTGAACATGTTTACGACCAACAGCGGAGAGGCTTTCGAATTACTCGATAAATTGGCTCCGGCGGTAGTAGGCGTATTCTTACTTTATCTTCCGGCATTGGCTCTTGCCGTTTACTCCATACGTCGCACCGAGACCCTCACACCTCTTTTTCAAAAAAGAGTGTTCATGTTGGCTATGCTCATGATCGGTAGTGGAATACTTGTTTACACACCTGCTCACCGAAAATATCCTCATACGGCAAGGCTCGACAACCTTTACCCCATCAACGCGTTCAACAATGCCCGATTCGCCGTGGACAGTTGGGAAGCAGCAAAGAACTATCCACGCACATCGAGAAAATTCGACTACCGGGCCACATCGACAAGAGACACCGAACTCCCCGAAATCTATATCTTCGTAATCGGAGAAACCTCCCGCGCCGGAAACTGGGGGCTATATGGGTACGAACGAAATACGACCCCCAAACTCGACGCCATGCCCGATGTCATTCATTTCGACGATGTACTGACACAAATCAATGCGACTCATAAAAGCGTTCCGTTAATGCTATGCCCCGCCGATGCACTCAATTACAATGAGATATACCGACAAAAGAGTCTTATTTCGGCATTTAAACAAGCTGGGTTCCACACGTCGTTTCTCTCCAACCAACTGCGCAACGGATCATTTACCGAGTTCTTTGCCGACGAAGCAGACTGTACGATCTATTTCGCCGCACCGAAAAATAAACCGCATCTACATGACGATGTACTATTATCCGCAGTCGACTCGTTACTGAACATAGGTAAAACGAAGCAACTCATTATCCTTCACACCTATGGCTCCCACTTCAATTACTGTGAACGATACGATACCGATTGCCGAATATTCACCCCCGACCACATTAAAGAAATCGATCATAAGAACAAGCAAGCCATGATAAATGCCTATGACAACTCGATCGTTGCCACCGACAAATTCTTGGCACAAGTTATCGATAAACTCGACCGAACCGGAAAAACTTCGGCCATGCTGTATCTCTCCGACCACGGGGAAGATTTGCTCGACGATGAACGTAATCGATTTCTGCACGCCTCCCCCATTCCCACCTATTACCAGCTGCACATACCCTTTGTCATTTGGTTCTCGGATAATTACTCTACTCTTTTCCCCGATGACATACGACAAGCCCGGAATCGGCATACCACCCCATTCGACTCGCGAGTCGTATTCCACACCTTATTGGGTATCGGAGGCATTGAAACCGAATATCGCGATGACCGACTCTCCCTCATAAGTCCGTCGTTTCATCTCGAAAAAAGATATTATGTAGGAGAACAAAACATACCTATTCCCGTTCGACGTCTACCACTCGAAGAAGAAGACTTACAAGCCTTCGAACGATACGGAATCTCTCCCCGATAATACCGGCACACGCATTTTCTTACATTTTTCTTGTTTTTAACAAAAAGATTCATAACTTTACAGCACGTAACCTTATGAATCTTTCGACATGAAAAAGTCGATTTTAATATTCCCGATTCTGTTTTTGCTTTTACCCTTTTGGGGGAAGAGTGAAGATAATGAAAATTCAATCGAATCGATATATGTGCTATATTACAACTATTCATTTAACAGCCCAGTAGATATAGATTGCGACTGTCTGAGAAAAAGAATGATCGGACCATTCATCGATATTACCGATAGCGGTCTGATAGAGTATCCGGACTCAATGGGCATAGTCGACACTCTATTGACCGATCCGAAGCTGTTGAGGGAAGTTCATGACGAGTTGAAAAAACTAAACCCCAACGCAAACCTTTATCCTCCTGATACTCGAGCATCCTATACCTTACGTTACAAGGACGGCTCAGAAGAAAAAATATGTATGGGTGAGTATGATTACTTTGGGTTTAGGGGGAGAAGCTATACCAACAATCGGTTGTTGTATTTACTGAGAAAAAGCATAGACTATTATAGAATAGTATGGGAGCCTATGTTAGATGGGCTTGAAGAGTTAAACGATACTACATTTGAACGAGAACCGGTAGTGGGGAAACACGGCATGGTTTATTAAATCGAGGTAATTATCCTCGCGCCAATCCAATGAATATTTATAAAAATGGGCGGCTAGTTCGTTCTACATTTCAAAACAGATAATTGATATGAAACATTTTTTAATCTTATTGTTAATGTTAATGGGCATATCTTCTTGCTGTAATAAAAATAAATTGACCGTGGATTACGGGAGGACAAAAAAAATGAGAAAGTGTTATACAATAATAGTTTTGCTTTTTATTATCTCTTTTCTAGTATCTTGTTCAACAGTGCGATACAATATCAAAAGAAATAAAGATTTAACGGTAAGGCAAGTAAATTATTTTTATAAAAAAAATGGGAATGCTTTTTATTTGTGTTCTACTTATGCAACTTTTTCAGTTGTTTGGACTTACGATGAAGATAAAGTTGAAATTTACAGATTACAGGAAGGGAGAATAAGGCAAAAACAAATATTTAAGTCAAAAGATATAATACAGTATGCGGTAGTTTCTCTTGAAGATTTAGAAGATGAACTTTATCGGAAATGTGCTTTGGAATTAGACGGGGATAGTTTTGGATTTAAAGTTGAGATTGACCGTAAAACATATATTGCAGATTATGCCGTTAATATAAATTGCATGAAGCAAGGAAAATATGAATCTAACTTTTTAAATAAAATCACAAATGACATAAAAATACACAAAATGTGGGAAGTTGAATATCAATAAAAAACTGCACTTGCGGTTTTTTTCTTTTCTTTTTTGTGGGGCATTTTGGTGGATTCGCCACTTAAAAAGAATAAAAAATACTTTCTTCCTTTTGACTTGTCAAATATAGTATAGATTATATTCTTGAAAGTTCAAACGATATGAATTTCACATTCGGACGATTGTCTTATTTTGTAATAAAGGACTCCAACGGAAACATGACGGCCGACCTCGACCGAGATATTGTCGCCATACGATACAACATGTTGAACCTGCCCGACACCGTGCAGTTCGAAAACGGCAACCGTATCGTCTATTTTTATTATGCCGGAGGGGAAAGAGCCGGGGCGGTCACGACCACATATTCCACCCCCATATCCGTGCCCCTCGACAGCGTTTATCTCGGTGAAGACCCGCATTTCGACATGTGGGAACACCGGCATGGAAATCTTTTTTACAAGATGGGCTCCCCTTCGCGACTGCTGTTCGACGACGGTTTTTTCGAGTTGGCCGAGCGACATGGGGGATTGATCTCTCAGATACCCTATGTCTTTGTCCGGGACCATCTCGGCAGTGTGCGATTGGTCTGCAACGGCAATACCGGGGAGGTCGTGCAGAGTCTCGAGTACCTCCCTTCGGGGGTTATTTTCCGCAGCCGGAATTTCGACCGGCAGCCCTACCGGTTTACCGGGAAGGAGCTGCTATCCGCTCACGGGCTCGACTGGTACGACTCCGGAGCTCGCATGCAGGAGTTCCATATCCCGCGCTTCACCACGATGGATCCGCTCTGCGAGAAATATTACTCCATATCGCCCTATGCCTATTGTAATAATAATCCGGTGAAATATATTGATTCTGATGGACGTGATGTAAAACCTGCGGGGACTGCGGAGTTAATAATGATACAAAACACATTACCCAAAGAAGCTCGTGATTATGTTAGATTAGATAATAATGGATTGATTGACAAAACGTTGTTAAATTCATACGGGGGAAAAAGTTTAAACTTCAATAATCTGAGAACAATGGCTAATTCAGATAGAATTGTGGAAGTGGTGCTTGATGATAAATTTACTTATATGGGGCAAGATGGGAAATTAGGAACTGCAACAATGTCTTATAATGCCTTTGACCCAAAATATGATTTAGAATCTGATAAAGATTTAAAGGGAGAAACAACGGGAGGACTTTCCACCGGTGAAAGTGGGTTTATGGGAAAAACTCTTTTCCCTGATAAAGATGGCATGCAAAACTCACCAAATGGGAATATTGTTGTTATTGTCAATAAAAATTTATCGCCAGCAGGAGCAGCAGAAAATTATAGCCACGAAGCAAATGGACACGCGTTATTGTATATTCTGAATGGTGGCGACCATAAGGGAGCAAGTCATCAAGCTGAGTTATATAAAGATGGTGATGGAAATAAAACTTTAGTGGAAATGATTATCAATTCTAAAAAGGAAACTATTAAAAATATGCAAGAGTGATGAAAACAATGGTCTATATATTTTTCCCGTTTTTTCTGTTTTGTGCTATGAATTTAAATGCACAGAGTCCAATAGAGATTGATACCGTATCGTTGAGATATGTCAATGGATTCACCAATCAGCATGAGATTGTAGATGAGTATCGAATGACAAATCATTCAAACGAAGAGTATATAACTTGGGTGTCATTGGAGCCGACAAATGATAAATCGAACATTGAATTGGTACACGATTTCTTTAAAAAGATAAAGGGCGATTTCAGTTACATTCAAGCGATGTATGAAGAATTACTTGACAATCGGCCATCTATCACTGGATATTCGTTTATTAAAAAAATTGCACCCGGTGAGACATTTACCTATTTCATTGTCAAAACAGATCCGGAATCAAATTTTTATTCCGAAAGGATTGTCCTTATGAAGGGGAGTGAAATCGAACAATATTTAAGGCTGCAGATTGAAGAAAAATATTTTTTCAAACCATCGAATATTGTTTTAACTGGAAAATAACCAACAATCATTGATCCCAGACCTAATAGTATGGTAAAGGAGTATCAAGATAATTTCAAGCCTGACCCAAAGACAGAAAAAATAGAATGGGAACAATAATAAATAATATGGACGAACAATATATTTCAATTTGGGAGCTGATATCACTCCAACTTTTTTTAGGCTCTATAATCTATATAGTTGGCTGTATCGTATTGTTTTTTGTTTTACGAAAAGAGGTAAATCGCAAATATAAAATCGCGTTATTGTTGTTAGTTCAGTTTTGTATTTCGGTATTATTGTCACTTATTATTTGGCAATCTTGGAATATAGATATTGATATAATGGCATTAGAATTTATTAATTTGCCTGCTTTATTTTCTGAGTTTGTTACAATACCGATATGTTATTTTATTTTGAAAAATGGAAAAAATAAAAAGATTGCTTCTTTTTGACTTGTCAAAATATAGTATAGGTTATATTACTGAGAAACACTGTTTACGCATTAGGGCGTGTAGATATGATTTTGGTAACTAAGGAACAGAAGACTGTACGCATTGTAAATAATAGTGCTACTGATTATGATTGGAACTTAGGAGGTGGAACAAAAAGAGATTTATTAGAGCAGAAAGGCGTCGTGCAGGGTTAAATGACACACATGGTTTTAAAACATTTTATTATGGTTTAGGGAGGTTAAAAAAAATGAGAAAAATCCTGAAATTTACACTAATATTCATCTTATCATTTTTCCTTTTTGTAGCAGTCTTTGACTACTCTTCGAAATGGTTGTTTCCCCAATGGAATGGATCGTATGATTTAGGGAATAATCTATATATGATGGATTGGGAAAGAGGTAACAAGATAATTGTTTATTGTTCAAGGAAAACAGGAAGAACATGTTCTGGGGGATCACCTGTTATACCACATGAGCATCCACGAGAAGTATATGTAAAAAGTGCAAAAGCAAATGATAGATGGGTAATAGTAAAAGCTTTAACAACAGAAAGCGATAAACTCTGTTATTATTTGATTGATAAATCTTTTAATATAAAAAATCTCGATTGGGAAATTGTTAACTGTGATAGCATAATACAAAGCCATATTATTAGCACTTTTGATAGTATAAGTTTTGAAAAGATACTGAGGGATAAGAATATAGGGCTAAAATTTGATAAGTAAAAAATCCTGCAAGGCTTTTCCTTTTTGGGGAACCTTACTACTTAAAAAGATTTTTAAAACCATACTCCCCTTTTTCTCTCTTGTCATTCTCAAAATTACCCTTCATTCACACCTTTTTTGCCTGTTCCGAAAGTCCGAATAAAAAAAGTACTTATATTTGTAGAACATAAAAACAGAGGCGAAGCGACACGACATCATAAATTTATATGTCGTCTGCACAATCTGTTTCGACAAATACACTAACAATACCTATATGGACAGTACAGCGCTTTCGAGATCAGACAGCATAGTTCTCATTCCCACTTACAATGAGAAAGAAAACATTGCCGCAATTATCCATGCCGTATTCGAACTTCCCCGTCAGTTCCATATACTCATCATCGACGATAATTCCCCCGACGGAACAGGAGCGATTGTCAAAGATTTACAAAAACAGTTTCCGGGTGCTCTCCACCTCATGGAACGAACCGGGAAACAAGGGCTGGGAACAGCCTATATTGCAGGATTCAAGTGGGCTATCGAACACCAATACGAATATATTTTCGAGATGGATGCCGATTTCTCCCACAACCCCAAAGACCTGATGAATCTGTTGGCTGCTTGCAAAACCGGTGGTGCGGATATGGCTATCGGTTCCCGCTACGTCACGGGAGTGAACGTAGTTAATTGGCCTATGGGAAGAGTCATGATGTCCTATTTCGCATCAAAGTATGTGCGTTTCGTCACCGGTATGAAAATACACGACACGACCGCAGGATTCGTTTGTTACCGACGTCGGGTACTCGAAACGATCGGACTCGATTCAATCCGATTCAAAGGATATGCCTTTCAAATCGAAATGAAATTCACGACCTACAAATACGGATTCACCATTAAAGAAGTACCCATTATATTCATTAACCGAGTATTGGGTGAAAGTAAAATGAACACCAGCATATTCGGTGAAGCTGTATTCGGAGTCATCAGATTAAAAATAAACAGTTGGTTCCGCAAATACCCCAAGCAGGGAAATTAACCGCCGACGCCTCAAAAGACAACCGGTCATGTGCAGAACAATCATTACAAACGGAACAATCGTAAACGATGGAGAACATTTCATCGGGAACATCATCGTCAAAGGAGAGTTTATCGAATCCGTCATAAAGGGAAAACTTCCTAAAAATATCGTATGCAACACAGACCATATCATCGACGCCTCGGGCAAATGGATTCTCCCCGGAGTCATCGACGACCAAGTGCATTTCAGAGAGCCGGGACTCACTCATAAAGCCGAGATCGCCACCGAATCGGTTGCAGCGGTCGCAGGAGGAATCACCTCATTTATGGAAATGCCCAATACCGTTCCCCAAACGACGACCCTCGAAGCCCTCGAATGGAAATACTCCCGTGCAGCCGAAGTTTCCCCGGCGAACTATTCTTTTTATATCGGCGCTACCAACGATAATTTCGAGGTACTGAAACAGGTTGACTTCTCACAGGTTTGCGGTGTAAAAATTTTCATGGGATCATCTACCGGAAACATGCTGGTAGACAACGAAAAAACATTACGACGGATCTTCGCCGAAATTCCTGCGCTCATCGCCGTACATTGCGAACAAGAATCCATTATACAAGCTAACAAAAAGTATTATACCGAACGCTTCGGAGAGGATTTACCCATTTTCTTCCACCCTCTTATCCGCAGTGCCGAGGCCTGCTATACATCTTCGGCCAAAGCCGTAGAATTAGCGACAAGATACGATACCCGATTGCACGTCCTACACCTCTCCACGGCACGGGAAATGTCTCTTTTCGACAATCATAAACCACTCTCGGAGAAATATATCACGGGCGAAGTATGCGTGCACCATCTCTGGTTCGACGACAACGACTACGCCCAATTCGGGAACCGCATAAAATGGAATCCTGCCATCAAAACCTGTGCCGATCGTCGGGCTCTGCTCGATGCGCTTCGGTGCAATAAACTCGATGTCGTGGCGACAGACCACGCCCCTCACCTATGGAGCGAAAAACAAGGTTCCTGTCTGAAAGCGGCATCCGGTGGTCCGCTGATACAGCATTCTCTGCAAACCATGTTGGAACTTTCCCTAAAAGGAGAATTCACGATCGAGCAAGTCGTTGAGAAGATGTGCCACGCTCCGGCGACGCTCTACCGCATCGACCGCCGGGGATACCTGCGCTCCGGGTACTACGCCGATATAGTTGTCGTCGACCCTTGCAGACCCTACACGGTAACAACAGAAAATATTCTGTCGAAATGCAAATGGTCTCCTTTCGAGGGACACACATTCCCAATATCGATCGATCGCACTTTCGTCAACGGAAACGAAGTATTCTCCGAAGGGAAAGTATGCAATCGAACCCGAGGAAAACGACTTACATTTCACGATAATCCAACTCAAAACAAAAATGTTTAGAAAGCATTATATGTGTTAATTTTTATATAAAACCCTTTTCCCAATATTTATAAATGTCAATCATATGTTTTTTTTCGAATCGTTTTATTACTTTTATAGTCTCAAAACGAAACTATTTTATAACGAAATGAAACACATTAGACTTATTTTTTCAGCGATACTCTTATCGCTCGTCGTTCCATGCGGACACGCACAAACACGACAAGACTCATTGGCTATCGCCCATGCACAATGGCATACCGATACGTTGCAACACGGAGCAGTATGCATGTACACGAATATACACGTATTCGATTCGCCCCAACAAATTTCTATCATAAAATATGATCCTAAAAAGTATAAAACTCAAATCGTACAAGCTCCGCAAATGACGATGACCAGCCATTTGGCAAAGGTAAATCAGGCCGAAGCCGCAATCAACGGCAGCTACTTCAATGTAAAAACAGGAGCCCCCACGACATTCATACGGCTCGACGGTATCGTTCGTGGAGAAACCACCCGTGCCGAAGCCTTTCGCACAGACGGGGCTATCTCCACAGATAAAAACAAAATAAAAATTCATGCCTTCGACTCCATTACAAGTAAAAAATTGGGCAAAAAATACAAAAACATTTTGGCCGCAGGACCTCTATTGTTGAAAAACGGAGTACGCCAAATGGCTCCGACCTTCCCAGAAAACACAGGCAAAGCCACCAAAGGAAACGCCCACAGTTCCGACGTTCCACAAGGTTTCTTCAAACGCCACCCTCGTGCTTTTATCGGCATTACCCCAGACAACCAAATCATGATGGTAGTGGTGGACGGCCGTTTCAAAAAACACTCGGTAGGTATGTCTATCGATGAACTATCTTATTTGGCAAAACAATTAGGCATGCGCGACGCACTGAATCTCGATGGTGGAGGGTCTTCCACCTTGTGGAACAATAAAACGGGAATCGTCAATCACCCGTACGATAACAAAAAATTCGACCACGAAGGAGAAAGAGAAGTAAGCAACGCCATACTTGTTATTCCTAATAAATAAAGATTTACCATGAAAACACTGTTGAAAACCATAGGAATCGTAAGTACACTGATTGGCGGCTCATTTTTATTTCAAAACTGTTCCGAAAAAGAGAGTATTCCGGAAGGTATTATCCCCCCTACCGACTCGGTAAGCTCAAAGATAGAAATTAAAAATTTCTCGATCGAAGCCCAAATTCATACCTCACCGGACAGTACGGTTACCATGCAAGGCGAAGGATTTCTGCAATCCGATACAGTCGCTTTGATATCCGAGACCGCCGCCAACAATACCTATGCGTTACCTCTTGCCTCGGTTACGAAACAGAGTGCCGACATTGTCATGCCGAAAAATATCGTCTCCGACACATACCAGTTATGGCTCAAACGGGAAACAGATTCCTGCCGATTGGGAAAAACGACATTGATTATCGAGAATGCCGTAGACTTAAACATTCCCGATATTGCCGGCATGACTCTCAAAGGTGTAGTATATTGCGAAAATAAACCCTTACCCAATGTCGTCGTATCCGACGGATATAACGTAGTACAGACCGACGAGCAAGGACGATATTATATACAATCCGATAAAAAAAGTGGATTTGTATTTATCTCTATTCCGGGAAATTACGAAGTTGTGGTTAAAGACAACAACCAACCTGTTTTTTTCTATCGTTTGGCAAAAGACGATTCAGTAGAACAACACGACTTCGAACTCACCGCAACCGACAACACCAATCATGTTTTATTAGCCTTAGCCGATATGCATTTGGCTAACCGCAACAATGACCTATCTCAGTTTAAACTGAGATTTCTACCAGACTTAAATACCACGGTAGAAAAATATAGGTCAGAAGGCAAAAAAGTATACGGCCTCACGTTGGGCGATATGACTTGGGATCAATATTGGTATTCCAATCGTTATGATTTAAGCAAGTACCTGATCACTATCAAATCGGTCGATCTGCCCATTTTCAACTGTACAGGAAATCACGATAACAATCCTTACTGTGCCGACGACTGGCAAGCCGAGCAGGCTTATAAAGATATCATAGGGCCGACTTACTATTCTTTCAATTTGGGGAATGCACACTACATTGTATTGGACAATATTCAATACATCAATACAGGAGCCAGTCAAGGAACGATTGGCAAACGTAACTACAACAAGAAACTCACGGAAGACCAGCTCAGTTGGTTAAAAAAGGACTTAGCGACCGTTACCGACAAAAATGCGCCACTATTCGTAGCCATGCACGCACAACTATATGCCAACCCCACATCTTTGCCACAAAAAAATACTATTTCCATGAGCGGAGGATCGACACTGGTCAACTACCTCAAAGAATTTACCAATGCTCATATTATCACTGGGCATACCCACATCAATTACACCATCGAACCCTCCGATCAACTTATCGAACATAATATTGCAGCGGTATGCGCGACATGGTGGTGGACCGGTAAAAACGGATATGCAAACAACCATATTTGCAAAGACGGTTCACCCGGTGGGTACAAAATATTCTCGATAAACGACAACGATGTAAAATGGTTCTACAAAGGAATCAAAGAGGAAGAATCGAAACAGTTCCGCAGCTACGACTTGAACCAATGTCATATTACAGCCGAAGCCTTTGCTCCTAAGTCCACAGAAGCGGAAATGGGAGCTTACAGCGATACTTACGGGACAAAAAATAATAAGAACGAGATATTGGTCAATGTTTGGGGATATGACCCGGAATGGAAAGTCGAGATGACCGAAAACGGCAAACCTTTGGAGGTGACACGAGTCGTTGCCAAAGACCCCTTACATATTATTTCTTACGAAGCCAAAAGGCTAAACGTAGGGGCTACCCCGACAGCCGATTTCGTTTCCTGTGCGACCGCCCATATGTTCAAGGCCACAGCATCGAACGCAACCTCTACCATAGAAATAAAAGTAACAGACCGATTTGGAAATACATACAGTGAAACAATGAATCGGCCCAAATCACTCAGTTGCTCTATGAAATAAAAAAAAGAAAAACAATAACATTAACACACAAAAGCCTATGAAACAATTTGCAAAAAAGTCTTTGGTTCTTTTCATCGCCCTATTCTTTACGGCCGCATTATCCGCAAAAACACCCAAATACATCTTTTATTGTATCGGTGACGGCATGAGTTTTGCCCATGTAATGGCAACCCAACTTTTCTACGAAAACGGGAACTATGAAGAAGGAAACGAATCGCTGGTTTTCCTCGATTTCCCTGTCCGTTCCGCCATCAGAACCTATGCCAACAATAGTCTCATCACTTGCTCTGCTGCCGCAGGCACAGCATTGGCTACCGGCCATAAAACCAATTTAGCTCATATCGGAATCGGTCCTGACAAACAACCGTTAACCTCTGTTGCCAAACAACTGAGAGACAAAGGATATGCAATCGGAATTATCACCAGCGGGCAACTCGACGATGCTACCCCTGCGGCCTTTTATGCCGGGCAAATGCGAAACGACACCTACCAAATAGGTAAAGAAGGCGCAGATAGCCAATTCGATTTTTTAGCCGGGAGTACATTAATGAAACCATTTAACAGGAGAGACCCAAGCCAACCTTATATATACGACTACTATCGCCAAAAAGGCTACACGGTATGCCGAGGTCCGGAAGGCTATAACTCCCAAAAAAATGCAGACAAAATACTCCTAGTAGATACCGATACCACACTCAAAAAATGGTTACCCTACGTGATAGAAAGGGAGCCCGGTAAATTAGGTTTGGAGTTTATGGTTCAAGCCGGTATAGAAAAACTATATAAAAAGAAAAATAAAAAAGGATTTTTCATGATGATCGAAGGCGCAAGTATCGATCACGCTTCTCACCCACGTGATATAGCTACGGCAATTAAGGAAACTATCGAATTCGATCGAAGTGTACGCTTGGCATACGAATTCTATAAGAAACACCCCGATGAAACTCTCATCATCGTAACCGCCGACCACGAAACCGGAGGGCTCACCATTGGAGAAACGACTACACACCCTTTCAACTGGGAGTATGTAAACTATCAGAAAATGTCCAAAGAATCCCTCTCCAAATTATTTCAAAAAATGAGAGAGACAGGAGAAATAGATACTTGGGAAAAAACAAAAAAAATATTGGCCGAGAACACCGGATTATGGGATAAAATTCCTGTAAACGCAGGGGAGGAGGCCCAGTTAATGCAATGCTACTACGAGACGATTGTTAAAAAAAGCAGTAAACAGGAAATTACACTATATGCAAAAAGCGAACCACTCGTTGCCGATGCCATTGCTCTATTGAATAAAAAAATAGGAGTAGGCTGGACCAGCTTTTCACACACGGGTGGATTCGTTCCATTCTACGCCATCGGCTGCCAAGCCCGACAATTCGGAGCTTTGAACGATAACATCGAAATACCCAATACGATTCGGAAAATCATGAAAATAAAATAAGCGGTAAGTTTTAAAAAACCTGAGAAACTGACCGATAAAAAACGGCTATAACACCGGGGTTCTTCAAAAGTTCTCTATCGGCTATTTGAACCATCGAAACCATAGAACTTGAAATACATACCAAACTTCCCGAGGCGCAGGTCATAAAAACACCTGTCGCCGACGGCGGGAAGACTCATGCAAGCATAGATAATTTTATCAATAAACAATAATCTGTAATTTAAGAACATGAAAACAGAATTTCAAAAATGTATGGACGGAGAAATCTTTGATGGGAAAGACAAAGAATTGGCAGAGATGACATTAAAAACCAAACGTCTGCTTGTAAAATTAAATTCTACGGATTATGCCGACACGAAACAAAAAGAAGCCATCTTACGGGAAATGTTCGGGCATTTGGGAGAAAATGTCCATGTAGACATCGACTTTCGCTGCGAATACGGGAAAAATATATTCGTAGGCAATAAAGTCATTATCAACATGAACTGTACATTCGTAGATAATAATCGTATCGAAATAGGCAATAATGTTTTGATTGCCTCCAACGTACAAATATACACAGCCACACACTCGACAAATGTAAAAGAAAGAACCATGCAAAATTGGGACGAAAGTAAAGCCATTTGCAATACATTCGCACTTCCCATAAAAATCGAAGATAATGTATGGATAGGAGGTGGAGCCATTATCTTGCCGGGAGTTACGATCGGGCGTAACAGTGTCATAGGCGCCGGCAGCGTAGTCACCCGTTCCATTCCTGCCGACTGTGTGGCGGTGGGAAATCCTTGTCGGGTAATCAAGCACATGAACAACGAGCCGGACTAAAAATAAAAAGAGCTATCTCTCGCCCGAGAGTAGCTCCAATTCTTTCCTTGTTTAAGTTGCAAATTATTCAGCAACAACAGCAGCAGAGTCAACTGCAACAGAGTCAGCAGCAACAGTATCAACTACTTCTACTGCAACTTCTTCTACAACAGCAACGCTATCAGTAGCTTCTGTAGATTCAGCGGCTTTATTGCCACAAGAAGCGAAAGACATTGCAAATGCAACAGCGAAGAACAAAACTAACTTTTTCATTTCCTTCAAATTAAAGATAAAACAATATTTTTTTGCTTCAAAAACGCCACAAAGGTATATATTCTTTTTATATGTTGTACTCTTAATCTTACTTTTTTTTCAGAATCTTTCATTTTTTCTGTAAAAAATGATTCAAAAAAAGTTCAATTATCATATAAATATCGTTTTATACTCCTTTTAGGTGTTTTCTCGAATTCATTCGGATAAAGTTGAATGCGAGTAATCTGCTCGTATGGAGCCAACATCTTATTTAAATTATTTCTGACCTCCTCCATAGCCATCGGTAAATCTCTATTAGAGACACCGTAACTATCCATCGCTTCATAGTCGGGACATACCAAAGCGACTAATTTCCCGTCCCGCTCGACAATTAGGCTTTCCATCACAAAAGGCATATTATTCAGTTTAGCCTCTATTTCCTCGGGATAAATATTTTGCCCGTTCGAAGTGAGAATCATTGTCTTAGAGCGACCCTTTATAAAAATAGTACCATCGGCGCTTATGGTTCCCATATCACCGGTATGCAACCACCCGTCCTCATCGAGAACCGCTTTCGTCGCCTCCTCGTTTTTATAATAACCTTTCATCACATGTTCGCCCCGTACACATATTTCACCGGGAATATTTTCCGGGTCAAGAGAATCTATTTTGGTCTCTACATACCCGAACAATGTCCGCCCCGACGATCCCGGTCTAAACTCCCGATGGGGTGTATAACTGATCAACGGAGCGCATTCGGTCATTCCATATCCCACCGTAAAGGGAAATTTTATTTTATGCAAGAAAGTCTCTACCTCCCTATTTATCGGGGCTCCACCCACAATCACCTCCTCGAATCGGCCTCCGAAAGCATCGATCAGTTTCTTCCTCACCTGTCCGTAAATACGACTGTCCAATATAGGAATATTTAACGCCCACCGCATAGGCGTTTTATTGAGCAACGGCTGTATCTGTTTTTTATAAATTTTTTCTAAAATCAGAGGAACACAAATAATCAAATTAGGTCTTATCTCTTCCAACGCTTTCAGCAAAATTTTAGGGGAAGGAATCTTACCCAACAACGTGATATGTGTACCCACGGCCAAAGGAACCAACAAATCGAAGGCACACCCGTAAGCATGAGCCAACGGTAGAAACGAAATGCATTTGCTACCTTTATAATGCAAGTGAGAACGAACACCGAACATGACATTTCCCGCCAAATTGTTCCCGGTTAGCATCACTCCCTTACTAAATCCGGTTGTCCCCGATGTATAATTAATCAAAATAACTTTGTCGTTATCCAAATCGGCATACTTGATGTCCTCTCTATTGAAACCGTTCGGATAAGTAGCTTTGAATTTCCGCTTCATCTCCCGCAAACACTTGGCAATCTCCTCGCCATCGCGTTGCACAAGGCAAGAAAAATCTTGTAAAGAAATAGCAGCCCTCACTTCGGGTAACTTCTCCATTTCGATATTTTCCCAAATATGATCGCCGACAAACAGCAACACCGAATCGGAATGATTGATAATATGATGTATATCATGAGGGTTGAACTCTTGAAGGATCGGAACCAAAATAGCACCATACGAAACGGTGGCCATAAAGGCGATACACCAGTTAGACGTATTTTTTCCCACTAATGCGATCTTATCGCCTCTTCTGATTTGACAATGGCGAAAAAGGATATGCAATTTTGCGATTTCTCGCGCCATGTCTTCATACGTGAGCGTACGTTGTTCATTATAATCGGTCAAAGCTGGCAAATCCCAGTTTTCACGAAAACTCGACTCATATAGCTTTATAAAATTTTCGGGAATCATATTCAAGATTTAAATAGTTTGGTAACAAAGATAGTACAAACGGAAACAGAAACAAATGATATTCGGTTGTACCAAATCCTGTTTATTTGTGCATTTGCCGACAAATATACAACATAGTTTGCAAAATAGTTCCCTCATAAACAACTATTAGAAATCTATGGGAAGATATTTTCAAACGAAATGAGTACCTTTGTTCTCTATTTTGCATCACGACCGGCTGAATATGATAGACGTCCATACATTCGAAAATAAAACAGCGGCCTACTATACATTGGGCTGTAAACTTAATTTTGCCGAGACCTCCACACTTGGAAAAATTCTCGAAGAAAACGGCATTCGCAAAGTACGACCGGGAGAGAAAGCAGACATTTGCGTGGTCAATACTTGTTCGGTAACCGAACTGGCCGATAAAAAATGTCGTCAGACAATCCGAAAGATAGCCCGGCAACACCCCGGAGCGTTTATTGTCGTCACCGGCTGCTATGCACAACTCAAACCCGAAGAAATATCCCATATTCCCGATGTCGATTTGATCTTAGGAGCTGAACAAAAACTCGATATCCTGCAATACTTGGGAGACTTGCAGAAAAAACAAAAAGGAAATATCGTCACGACCCCTACCAAAGACATCAAAAAATTCTCTCCCTCTTGTTCCCGAGGTGACCGCACCCGATATTTTTTAAAAGTTCAAGACGGTTGCGACTACTTCTGTACCTATTGTACAATTCCGTTCGCACGGGGCAGAAGCCGAAGCGGAACCATCGAACAACTCACCGAACAAGCTCAGGAAGTAGCCCTGTCCGGAGGAAAAGAAATTGTCATTACCGGAGTCAACATAGGAGACTTCGGCAAACAAACCGGAGAAACCTTTCTCGACCTCATCGAGTCGCTCGATCAAGTAGAAGGAATCGAACACTACCGTATATCCTCGATAGAACCCAATCTACTGACCGACGACATCATTTCGTTCGTCGCCCGGTCGAAACGATTCGCCCCTCATTTCCATATACCTCTGCAATCGGGTAGCGACACCGTTTTGAAATTGATGCACCGTCACTACGACACCGATTTATTTGCTCGTAAAATCGAAACCATACGGGAAAAGATACCCGATGCATTCATTGGCGTCGATCTCATTACCGGTGTACGGGGCGAAACCGAAGAACTGTTCGAGGAAAGCCGTCGTTTCGTCGAAAGCCTCGACATTTCACAACTACACGTGTTTACCTACTCCGAAAGACCCGGAACGCAAGCGTTGAAAATCAATCCGGTCGTTCCTGTCCCCGAAAGACACGAGCGTTGCCGTCGCATGCTCGAAATCTCCGAGAAGAAATTGCACGACTTCTATTATAAATTTCAAGGGACAATACGTCCCGTATTGTTCGAGCAACCGCGCAAAGGGGCTCCTATGCATGGATTCACCGATAACTACATACGGGTAGAAATACCCTATCGTAAAGAGTGGATAAATACTTGTCGCCCTGTTAAATTAGGAGAATTTAACGAGTCGGGAGATGCTCTGCTCGCAATCGAAATATAAATTCGTGATATGAAAAAAGAGACTCTTCAAAATATCGTCTATTCTCCGCTTTACCTGTGGTTCAAACTGCATGCTATTTTGCCCATGCGGATACTATATATTCTATCCGATATTTTATATTTCCCTCTATATTACATCGTTCATTACAGGAGAAAATTAGTATCCGAAAATCTGCGCAAAGCGTTTCCCGATAAGACCGAAAAGGAACTGAAACAACTGGAACAGAAATTTTATCATCACTTCTGCGACTATATCGTCGAAACTATAAAGCTAATGCATATCTCCGACGAGGAAATGCGTCGCCGCATGAAATTCGAACAGGTAGAAATCATAGACCGTCTCTTTGCAGAAAACCGCTCTATCATTATCCTGTTAGGGCATTTCGGTAATTGGGAATGGGTTCCGTCCGTAACGCTGTGGACTCGCACACCCGATGTCATGTTCGCACAAATATATCGCCCCTTGAAAAACAAGTGGTTCGATCGTTTTTTCCTGAAACTTCGTTCCCGATTCGGTTCCGTATGTATTGCCAAACAAGATACGTTAAGAGCCATCTTACAAATGAAACGTTCGGGCAAACCGTCCATTACAGGCTTCATGTCCGATCAAACCCCCTCTCCGACAAATATACACCATTGGGCTCGATTCCTTTCGCAAGACTCTCCCGTACTGACCGGCTTCGAGAAAATCGCCCGTAAAACAGATTTCGCCGTTCTTTACTTCGATGTCGAAATCGTTAAGCGCGGATACTACAAAACGACTATACGAGAAATAGCCCTGCGTCCCAACGAACTGCCCGAATTCGAAATCACCGATCGCTACACGGCCATCATGGAAAAAACGATTCTCAGGAATCCGTGGGCATGGTTGTGGACTCACAAACGTTGGAAATACAAACACGAGGATTTTCCCGGTACATGATATGAAAAAAATCGCCGTCATTATACTCAACTGGAATGGAGCGGATTTACTGCGTAAATTTCTTCCTTCGGTATGTGCCCATACCAACGCCGATATAGCCGATGTCATAGTCGCTGACAATGGTTCCGATGATAACTCGGTCGAAGTTCTCAAACAGGAATTTCCACAAGTTAAAACGCTGCTATTCCCTCAAAATTACGGATTCGCCGCAGGCTACAACAAGGCGTTGGAGATGCTGGATTACAAATACACCGTATTGCTTAACTCCGATGTCGAAACCACTCCACACTGGCTCGAACCTCTGTTGGAATTTGCGGAGGGCAATCTCGATGTAGCGGCTTGTCAACCCAAAATCAAGTCATTAAGGAAGCGTGAAGAATTCGAATACGCAGGTGCGGCCGGCGGATTTATCGATCGTTACGGTTACCCGTTCTGCCGGGGAAGAATTTTCAATACCCTCGAAACCGACCGAGGACAATACGACGATATATGCGACATCTTCTGGGCCAGCGGTGCGGCTCTTTTCGTCCGCTCTGAAATCTATAAAAAAGTCGGAGGATTAGATCCTTCATTCTTCGCACACATGGAAGAGATTGATCTTTGCTGGCGCATCCATCTCGCAGGATACCGCATCGCTGTCGTACCGCAAAGCACGGTCTATCACTTGGGAGGAGCATCGCTCGATGCCGCCAATCCCCGGAAAACCTATCTCAACTTTCGCAATAACCTTTTAATGCTGCACAAGAACCTGCCCTGCAAAGAAGGGAAAAAGACGCTGTTTGTCCGCAGGCTTTATGACACGCTGGCTTTTGTGCGATTCGCCCTTTTAGGACAGTTTTCCCATGCCCGTGCCATACTACGCGCCCACAACGACTTTCGGCAAATGCGCAAACGATACACCGAATTTCCGAATACCGATTTGTTAAAAACATTCCCCGAATCCGGGCGCAACATAACAATAGATTATTTTCTCAAAGGAAAAAAACGATTCCGATAAAAACCGGTTCTACCGAAACATCTGAACGACACGCTTCACAGCCGCAACAAATGCTTCCGCTTCGGCTTTCGTATTATATGCGGCGAACGAGGCTCGCACTGTACCCTCGATACCGAGAGAGGTCATCAACGGTTGTGCACAATGATGCCCCGTGCGAACGGCAACACCCAGTTTATCGAGCAACATACCCATATCGTAGTGGTGTATCCCGTCCACCAAAAACGAAATAACCGAACTTTTATGCTCCGAAGTACCGAATATACGCATACCTTCTATGTCTTGCAATCGATCGGTCGTATAACGCAACAATTCGTTTTCATGAGCGGCAATAGATTCCAATCCTATATGATCGACATAATCCAAAGCCGTCGCAAAAGCGCTCGTCCCCACATAGTCCGGTGTACCGGCCTCGAACTTGAAAGGCAACTCCCCGAAAGTCGTACCCGAAAAATCGACATGAGCGATCATCTCCCCGCCTCCTTGATAAGGAGGCATGGCATCGAGCCACTTTTCTTTACCGTATAACACACCTATCCCCGTAGGTCCATATACTTTATGAGCCGAGAACACATAGAAATCGGCATCGAGCTCCTGTACATTCACCCGCAAATGAGGTACGGCTTGTGCGCCGTCCACCAAGACAGGAACCCCCTGCGCATGAGCGTAAGCGATCATTTCACGCACCGGATTAATCGTCCCCAATACATTCGAGACATGGGCGACACCGACCAAACGAGTATGCCCATTGAAAAGAGACTTATATGTATCGACGTTCAAATCTCCACGTTCGTCGATGGGAACTACCCGGAGCTTGATATTGCGCCGGCGCTGCAAAAGTTGCCACGGCACGATATTGGCATGGTGTTCCATAACGGTGAGAATAATCTCGTCGCCGTCGTGCAGGAACTCATCTCCAAAAGAAGAAGCCACCAAATTGATTGCCTCCGTTGTTCCTCTTGTAAAAATAACTTCCGAAGACGAACCGGCCCCGATGAACTGTTGCACCCGACGGCGGGCAGCTTCGTGGGCATCGGTAGCCTCTTGGCTAAGCGTATGGACTCCACGATGCACGTTTGCATTTACCCGATAGTAAGTATCGGCAATATGATCGACCACACACTTGGGAGTCTGAGACGTAGCGCCGTTATCCAAATAGATTAACGGTCGTCCCGAAATCTCCCGACTCAGAATAGGAAAATCTTCCCTTATTTTTTCGACATCAAACATAACGGCACTCCTTTCTCATAAATCTTAATGACATGCTTGACAACCGGAGCATTTCGCCAACTCCCCACGGAACCTTTTCTCAACCAATTGGCGTAGCCGATCTTTCAAGGCATCGAGCCGTACCAACTCGATGACATCGTTGGTAAACGCAAACATCAACAACATGCGAGCTTCGGACTCGGGAATACCGCGCGACCGCATATAAAACAAGGCATTTTGGTCGAGCTGACCGACCGTGGCTCCATGACTACACTTCACATCGTCTGCATAAATTTCGAGTTGAGGTTTCGTGTACATTTTGGCGAGCGGGGATGCACACAAATTCTTATTACTCTGATAGGCTTCGGTTTTCTGCGCCCCGTGTCGAACCAATATGCGTCCACTGAACGAACCTCGCGCCGAATCGTTCAACACATATTTGAACAACTCGTTACTGTGGCAATGAGGCACGGCATGATCTATATGCGTATACGTATCGACGACCTGTCCTTTATCGGCGATAGCCATACCGCATAGAGACAATTCGGCATGCTCTCCTTCAAAAGCCGAATAGTAATTATTACGGGTTACTCCGTTATGCAATACGATACCATTGACCAATACGTTAGATCGTTCCCCTTGACGCACGAACACCGACGAAACTTTCGACGTATTCTCCGAGGACTCCTCTATATCGTAATAGTCGAACACAGCGTCGTCGTCCACGAATATCTCGCAAACTTGCGACGACAGGAATTTAACGGTGGCCTCGTCCGAGTGATCGCATACCAGCAATTTGGCCTGCGCCCGTTTTCCTACGACAATCAACAACCGGCGATTCACCATAAAATCGACATTGCCCCGAAGGATATTTACCAACTGTATAGGCTTTTCTACGATGACTCCGTCCGGAATATACAAAAAGAAACCGTCTTGGGCAAAAGCCGTGTTCAAGGCAACGGTCCCGTCTCGTTTCATATCGGCGACCTTTCCGTAATAACGCGATACCAAATCGGGGTATTGCAAGGACATGTCACAAAGGCTACCCACCAAAACGCCGTCAGGGAGTTTAGATGATACCGGCTGAATCCGTTTGTAAAAAGAGTCATTGACAACGAAATAGAGCAACGTACTCAAATTAGGCACATCGCAACGAAACACTTCGTAAGGATTGATCTCTATATCTATCCGACCCAAATTCAACCCGTAATCGGGAGAATAGACCGACTCTATATCTGTCCGCCGGTGTTCCTCGTCTTTCAAAGAGGGTAATCCCCGACTCCCCAACAAAGCCACAGCCTCTTCGCGCAACCCGTTCATCACGGCCGACGAATGGCTGTTTATCAAATCTTTTTGAGACCTATATAAATCTATATATTGTTGTACTGCACCCATATCGATTTAAATTTCGCCCAACTCTTTTTTAATCCAGTCATACCCACGCTCTTCCAATTCAAGAGCCAATTCGGGACCGCCCGATTTCACGATTCTCCCTTTATAGAGCACATGGACGAAATCGGGGGCAATATAGTCCAACAAACGTTGATAGTGTGTGATGACAATCGTCGCGTTCTTCTCGGACTTCAATTTATTCACACCACCGGCAACAATACGCAGGGCATCGATGTCCAGCCCGCTGTCGGTCTCATCGAGAATGGAAAGACGGGGTTCGAGCATAGCCATCTGGAATATCTCGTTCCGTTTCTTTTCTCCGCCCGAAAAACCCTCGTTTACCGAGCGACCGGCCAGTTTATTATCCAACTCCACAATCTCCCGCTTTTCCCGCATAAGTTTCAAGAAATCGGTAGCCGACAGTGGTTCGAGGCCTCTGTACTTGCGTTGCTCGTTCACAGCCGTGCGCATGAAATTAACCATACTCACACCCGGTATCTCCACCGGATATTGAAAACTCAAAAATATACCTTCGTGAGAACGATCCTCGGGTGACAAAGCCAAAAGGTCTTTCCCATAAAACTCGACCGAGCCACGAGTCACCTCATAAGCCGGATTACCGGTCAATACGGCGGAAAGCGTACTTTTCCCCGAACCGTTAGGTCCCATAATCGCATGCACCTCGCCCGGTTTCACTTCGAGGTTTATCCCTTTCAATATCTCTTTGCCATTTATGCTGGCATGTAAATCTTCAATCTTCAACATAGATATTTCGTTTTATTCTTTTCTTTATTTATTCCCTGCCGTTACTGCGACTACTTGTCCCGCCACGACATATACACCACAAGGTAAATAGTCGGTATTCAAACCCTCAACTACATTCATCATCTTCACTATTTGTCCCGTCACTTTGTAAACAGGCAACTGCATCGACCGATCGCTTTGTACGAACAAACGTCCGTTTGCAGCGTACACTCGACCCACCGAATGATCTGCCGGTGAATCCACTCCATCGACAATACGGTCGATATGCACCGGATAGCCGTCGTTTTCCCCGGGAATATATCCCCAATTCCGGCATGAAGCGCCACCTTTCGTCGCATTATTATTCAACGCTTCCAAAAAACCGCTTCCGGCAGATTGCATCTCAGCCGTACGATATGCAATGCCTTGTTCGTCGACCTCCGTACCTTCCACAACTGCATCGCTGTTATAATAGCAAGAATGTACATTCGATTCACTCAACCGGCACACCTTGACACCAGCGACATCGCTGTATACATCGCCGGTCGAATAACTATTCCACAATAACTCATAAGCCTTTCCAACCAAGCCTCCGACGCTTCCCTGTGAAGAACCTTCCACATCTATATGTGCGTCGATTAAAGAGATATTTCCTCGATTATAGCTATTGTACACCGGTTCTTCACAATATCCGACCAGTCCACCTGCATAAATAGCATTCCAACGGGACGAAGAGCGGGGAGCCGAACTTTCGATTTTCAAACCTCCACGATTCCAACAATCTACAACCGGGCAATCTGTATTCTGACCCATCACTCCCCCGACCGACAACATCGAACCATTCGATTTAACCTCGATCTCACCTTCGTTGCCACAAGTGTACAACGAATCGGTTTGCGAACTATTATAAAAGGAATAAGAGCAAACGCCTCCTACCTGTACTTCAAAACCATCGCTTTCACAAATCACGGAGTCCCTATTGAAACTGTACGTTATACCCATGCTCGCCGAGGAAACCCCGCCGACATAAGCACTCCCTTCATGGGCATTCACCTTAACGACCGAATGGTTCTCGCAACTATCCACCCGGAATGAATAATTACTTGAAATTCCGCCCACCGACACACTTCCCGAAGTATTGCCCGACACGAAAATATTTCCCCGGTTCGTACAAGAGACAATACGATTCTCTTTACCATAAACCGGTCCGCATCTACCCACAAGACCCGACACCCTTATGTCGACCACATCACTGTGAACATCTACGGTCATATGCCCCTCATTGGAACAGCCGATGAGTTTCATATCATCGGCATGAGCCACAATTCCACTTACCGAACAGATGGTCTCATGGGTCTCGCTACCCCATATTACAGAAGTAACCACGACATCGGCTCGATTGACACAACGAATAAAACGGGACTCATCACCCACCGCCGCTATCGCACCTATCTCCAAATCCAAGTCCCCGAAAGAAAAGTAATAGGTTCCGGATACTTCTACCCGGCAAGTCTCATCTAACGTCAAGTCCCTTATTTCGGCATTTCGAACCGTACCGAACAAACCGGCCACGACACGCTTGTAATCGTATCCTTCGCCTTCTTCTGCCGGCACGACCGTCAAACCGCTGATCTTATGACCGTCACCATCGAATACGCCGCTAAAATAACTACCAAACTGCTCGTTAACAGGTGTTATCCACTTATGTGCCGACATATCCATATCGGCCGCCAATCGAACGGTCTTGTTCGGATAATTCCACAGCGAACTTGTCATATATTCACCAAAAGCAGCGAACTCCTCGGGCGTGGAAATAATCATCACATCGTTATCGAAATTCTTGTCAAGCCATTCTTCATCGTAATTCCCTTCATCGAACCACGAGCCCTCTTGCGCCGAAACAGGAAAAACCTCCACAGCCAAAACACTCAATAACACAATGAGAAAAAAACGATACGCAATCCTTTTCATATCATTCTACTATTTTCCTTAACCTACCGAACCTTCCAACGAGATCTGCAATAGCTTTTGCGCTTCAACGGCAAACTCCATAGGCAGTTTATTCATCACCTCTTTGGCATATCCGTTCACGATAAGACCCACGGCATCCTCGGTAGGGATTCCACGCTGGTTACAATAGAATATTTGGTCTTCATTGATTTTCGAAGTAGTCGCTTCATGCTCTACCACGGCCGAATCATTCAGAATCTCCATATACGGGAAAGTATGCGCCCCGCAATCGGAACTCAACAACAGACTGTCACACTGGGTAAAGTTCCTTGCATTCTCGGCACTCGGCAACACTTTCACGAGTCCTCGATAGCTATTCTGGCTACGACCCGCCGAAATACCCTTCGACACGATCGTACTGCGGGTGTTTTTCCCGATATGTATCATCTTCGTTCCCGTGTCGGCTTGTTGATAATTATTGGTAACAGCCACCGAATAAAACTCCCCGACCGAATGATCGCCCGCCAGCACACAACTGGGATATTTCCAAGTAATGGCCGACCCCGTCTCCACCTGCGTCCAAGAGAGCTTAGAGTGATCGCCTTTGCACATGCCTCGCTTCGTCACGAAATTATAGATACCGCCTTTCCCGTCCTTGTCGCCCGGATACCAATTCTGCACGGTCGAATATTTCACTTCGGCACGATCATGCACTACAATTTCCACGATAGCTGCGTGCAATTGATTCTCATCACGCATAGGAGCCGTACAACCTTCGAGATAGCTCACATAGCTGTCGTCATCGGCAACAATCAATGTTCGTTCGAACTGTCCCGTATTAGCGGCGTTGATACGGAAATAGGTAGATAATTCCATAGGACACCGGACTCCTTTGGGGATATAAACGAACGAGCCGTCACTGAATACGGCCGAGTTAAGCGCTGCAAAAAAATTGTCCCGATACGAAACAACCGAGCCTAAATAACGTTTCACCAAATCGGGATAATCTTTCACCGCCTCGCTGAACGAGCAGAAAATGACACCCAATTCGGCCAGTTTTTCCCGAAAAGTTGTCCGTACCGACACACTATCCATCACCGCATCGACCGCTATACCCGACAGTTTCATCTGTTCTTCGAGCGAAATTCCCAGCTTGTCGAATGTCTTGCGTAGCTCAGGATCCACTTCATCGAGGCTTTTCGGAGCCTCTTTGGTCTTGGGAGCGGCATAATAACTGATAGCCTGATAGTCTATATCGGGAATATTCAAATGAGCCCAATGCGGCATTTCGAGCGTCTTCCAGTAAGCGTATGCTTTCAGACGGAATTCAAGTAACCATTCCGGCTCCTTTTTCTTCTCCGAAATATGGCGGATAATATCCTCGTTCAATCCGGTAGGAATAATATCTGTCTCTATATCGGTTACAAATCCGTATTTATAATCGTTAGTAGTAACGTCGTTTAATATTTCATTCGAATTATCCTGTTTCATTTTTAATCTGCTTTACAATTTTCACAACAGAGATACGGCTCGTTGCATATCGAATAAGGTATAAACAATCCCCTCGTCGGTTTGGTTTCCGAAACGAACTGCTCTTGTGCCATCGAAAAGAGCAACGGAGCTACACGCAATGTATATCCATAGAACTGTGACGAAGCCGTCTCTTTTTCCGGAATCAGTTTACCCTTAGGATCGATAATATGGACGAGATTAAGCACTATACTCAATATGACCAAATATTTGACGGCGCCGAACAAAGCCCCGGCCAATCTATCGAGCCACCCCAATGCCACATGATGCGTAATGTGATGTATCAGCCTCATCAGTTGAACGCATATAATGTAAACGATAAGGAACAATAACGAATATGCGATAACCCGGCTTACACCCTCAGGCAAATCGAACATCTCCCTCAACAACGCAGAGAACGAATTTCCGAAAAACCGGGAGACGACTATACCTGCGATAAACCCGCCCAACGAACCTACCTGACGGATAACCCCTTTGATGAGTCCGTACAGAAAACCTATAACGGCGATCAATAGGATAGTAAAATCAACATAATTCATCTTTCACACTCCCGATTCTTAACCCTGCAAAATTACTTTTTTTATTTTGAATACTCCGTATTTCCGCCTTATTATCCGTCAAAGACGATAACAAAGGCCGCCCCGTACCTACGAGGCAGCCTCTCTATTCCCGAAAAGCGTTTCTTTCTTAAAGCGTCTTTTTCACTTCTACCTCTTCATAGGCCTCTACGAGATCGCCTATCTTAACATCGTTGTAATTCGTGATGTTCAATCCGCATTCAAATCCCGTAGTCACCTCTTTAACATCGTCTTTGAAGCGTTTCAGAGAACCCAAATCTCCGCTATAAATCACGATACCGTCTCGTATCAAACGTATCTTGCTCGACCGTTTCAGCTTGCCTTCCTTCACGATACAACCGGCAACCGTACCGACTTTCGTGATATGATAAGTTTCCAAAACCTCGGCCGTACCCAATATCTCCTCTTTGATTTCGGGAGACAACATACCTTCCATAGCCGATTTCACCTCCTCGATAGCATCGTAGATGATCGAATAGAGACGTATATCGACTCCTTCTTTTTCGGCCAATCGGCGAGCAGCCACGGAGGGTCTCACTTGGAATCCGATGATAATAGCATTGGATGCGGCGGCCAACGTAATATCCGATTCGGATATTTGTCCTACGGCCTTATGCAATACATTGATTTGTATTTCGGGGGTGGATAGTTTGATAAGCGAATCGCTCAAAGCCTCCACCGATCCGTCCACATCGCCCTTCACAACCAAATTCAACTCTTGGAAATTGCCGACAGCTATACGACGACCTATATCGTCGAGGGTCAATAACTTGTGAGTACGCAAGCCCAATTCGCGTTGCAATTGTTCGCGTTTATTGGCAATCTCGCGTGCCTCTTGCTCCGTATCCATCACATGGAACACATCACCGGCCTGAGGAGCACCGTTCAAACCGAGAATCTGAACGGGAGCCGACGGACCGGCAACTTCGATACGGGCATTTCTTTCGTTGAACATAGCTTTTACCTTTCCGTGATTGGTTCCCGCCAACACGACATCGCCTTTATGCAAAGTCCCATTTTGCACCAATACGGTAGCAACATATCCACGCCCTTTATCCAAAGTGGACTCGATAATCGAACCGGTAGCCCTCCGGTTGGGATTCGCTTTTAAGTCGAGCAATTCGGCCTCCAACAAAACCTTTTCCATCAATTCATGTACTCCGGTTCCTTTTTTAGCCGAAATCTCCTGCGACTGATATTTACCGCCCCAATCTTCTACGAGGTAGTTCATATTAGCCAACTCCTCTTTAATCTTGTCAGGATTGGCATTCGGCTTGTCAATCTTATTGATAGCGAACACAATGGGAACACCGGCTGCCGAAGCATGATTGATGGCCTCGACAGTTTGGGGCATTACATTGTCGTCGGCAGCGACGATAATAATGGCGATATCGGTCATCTGAGCTCCGCGGGCACGCATAGCCGTAAATGCCTCGTGACCCGGAGTATCGAGGAAAGTGATACGACGTCCATCTTCCAATTTCACATTATATGCACCGATATGCTGAGTGATACCTCCGGCTTCCCCGGCAATCACATTCGAATTGCGAATATAGTCGAGCAATGAAGTTTTACCATGATCCACGTGTCCCATCACGGTCACGACAGGAGGACGAGATGTCAAATCTTCTTCCCTATCCTCTTCTTCATGAATAGCCTCAACCACCTCGGCACTTACATATTCGGTCTTAAAACCGAATTCTTCCGCAACGATATTGATCGTCTCGGCATCGAGACGCTGATTGATCGACACCATCATGCCGATACTCATACAGGTAGCGATAACCTCGTTCACCTGAACATTCATCATCGAAGCCAAATCGTTTGCCGTAACAAACTCCGTCAGCTTCAACACTTTACTTTCAGCTTCCTCCATTTCGGCGAGCTCACGTTCGCGATTCGAGAAAGCCTCGCGTTTTTCCTTACGCCATTTGGCCGATTTCTTCTGTCCTTTTGTATTATTGGTAAGGCGAGCCAATGTCTCTTTTATCTGCTTTTGTACATCTTCTTCGCTCACCTCGGCCTTTATAGGACGTTGTTTTTGTTTATTCGGTCTATTTCCTCCGTTATTTTTACCATTTCCTCCACGGGAGGGTTGTCCACCCATCGATGAAATGCTTTTCGATATATCTACCTTTTCTTTACTGATTCGTTGACGCTTCCTACGTTCACCACCTTGCTGATTAGCATCGTCGCCACCAGCAGCCTTGTGTGATTCTTGTCTCTGTTTCTCTTTACTCTCCCGTTCTTTACGTTTTTCCTCTTTCGTCTTTTTCTTCGGACGAGTCTGTTGATTCAACGCATCGAGATCTATTTTACCGACGACATTGATATTCGAGGTAAACGCTGGACGATTAATGGTGAACACCTCGTCTTCATGGGATTCCTCGACTTCCTTTTCTTCTTTAACCTCTTGCTCGACAGTCTCCTCTTTTACTTTCGGTTCAACTATTTGAGGTTCTGGTTGCGATTGAGAGACAACCTCTTGTTTAGGTTCGGCGACCGGCTTATTCTCTTCTTCGGCAGGCTTCACTTCTTCACGGGCCGACACCGCCGATTCTGGTTTTTCCTCTTTCGTTTTCACTTCGGCCTTGTTCTCCTCCGATTTAACCGGCTCTTTTTTCTCTACCGGACTTTCCTTTTTATGTTCGGACGACTTCGGACGATTCAAAGCGTCGAGATCTATTTGACCGACCACTTTCGGGCGTTGTGTCTCGGGAATAATTGTTTTCAGCTCCTTCGGTTCTTCCTTTATTGCCGATGAAGAATTCCCCTCCTCCGATTCGGTAGCCGATGTAGCCTTGCTCTTTTCCTTATGACGTTCAAGACTAATGCTCTCCGATTCGAGTTTCAAATTTTTGTCCTTACTGAACTCCTTGACAAGCAGTGCATACTGTTCGTCGGTTATCTTGGTGTTAGGGTTAGCTTCAACCGTAAAACCTTTCTTTTGAAGAAATTCGACTGCCGTCTGAATTCCTACATTCAAGTCTCTTGCTACTTTATTTAACCTTATCGACATACTCAGTTTTAGTTTATAAATAATGGAAGAATTAAAGATGCCTCCGACAAAGGCACAAAGACCGCATTGTATCGGTCCCGAAAACGGATTACTCTTCAAACTCCGCTTTCAAAATAGCGAGAACTTCGTCCACGGTGTTCTCTTCGAGGTCGGCTTTCTCGATCAATGTTTCACGAGGCAACGCAAGCACACTCTTCGCAGTAGCGCATCCGATACCTTTCAAGGCCTCGATCACCCAGTCGTCGATTTCGTCGCTGAATTCGTCGAGGTAAATGTCCTCCTCTTCTTCCTCGTCTATATCTCTGTAAACATCGATATTGTAACCCGTAAGCATGCAAGCCAACTTAATATTCAAGCCGCCTTTACCGATAGCCAACGAGACCTCTTCGGGTTTAAGAAATACTTCTGCTTTCTTCTCCTCTTCATTCAACCGAATCGAAGAAATCTTAGCCGGACTCAAAGCGCGTTGTATAAACAGTGATGGATTAGCCGTATAATTAATGACATCGATATTTTCATTGCGCAATTCCCGGACAATACCATGTATACGCGAACCTTTCACACCCACGCAAGCTCCTACCGGATCGATACGATCGTCATACGATTCAACGGCAATTTTAGCACGCTCTCCCGGAATACGGGCAATCGCTCTTATCAAAATCAAACCGTCGTGAATTTCGGGCACTTCGAGCTCGAAAAGACGGCGAAGAAATTCATTGGACGTGCGGGATACCAAAATTTTAGGATTGTTGTTCTTGTTATCGACTTCCAACACGACGGCCCGCACGGTCTCACCCTTCCGGTAAAAATCCGAAGGTATCTGTTCGGCTTTCGGCAACAGCAACTCATTACCGTCATCATCGATCAACAACATCTCCTTTTTCCAAATCTGGTAAACTTCGGCACTTACCAACTCGCCTATTTTATCTTTATATCTATTGTAAATGGCATCTTTTTGCAAATCGAGAATCTTCGAAGCCAGCGTTTGGCGCAAGTTCAAGATAGCTCGACGACCGAATTTCTCGAAATGCACCTCGTCGGTCATCTCCTCGCCGACCTCGAAATCGGGGTCGGTTTTCCGAGCCTCCGACAAAGAAACCTGCAAATTACTGTCGGTCACCGCTCCGTCTTCCACAATCTCACGGTTACGCCATATTTCGAAATCCCCCTTCGTCGGATTCACGATTATATCGAAGTTTTCATCGGTCCCGAACATCTTTGCCAATACGTTGCGGAAAGATTCTTCCAGCACACTAATCATCGTAGTTATTTCGATGTTCTTCAACTCTTTGAACTCTGCAAAGGTATCGACCATGCTAACGGGTTCCTCTTTTTTTGCCATATTATTTAAATCTGATTAGATATTTTGTATATTTTACTTCATCATATCCAAAAGCGAGGTCTTCCTCGACCTCCACTTTTCGTTTACTGGTTTCGCTCTTTACTTTCTTGGTTATCGTCACGACAAATTTCTCCGAATCGGCACTTTTCAATATCCCCGAAAGTTTCATGCCGTTTTTGGTCAACAATTCCACTTCCTTGCCTATATTTTTCTTGTACTGCCCGAGGACTTTGAACGGAGAGGTAATCCCTGCCGACCCAACCTCCAATTCATAATCTTCGACATCTCGGTCGAGCTTCGATTCCAAAAAACGATGTAACACCACGCAGCGATCTATATCCACACCCTCCTCGTTGTCTATTTCCACGACAATCACATTATCGGGTTTTACTTGTACATCGACTACGAAACAGTCGCTTCCGGTCAACCCTTCTTCAACAAATGCCTCTATTTCTTTTTTATCTATCATAACGACTCTATGCTAAGAAAAAAACGAGGGGACATCATTGCCCCCTCTTCCATTCCAACCGCCACAAAGATAGCACAATATTATATAATACGCAACTCCACAGATTCCCTACGAACCAAAATAGGATAATTCGCACCTAAAATTTAAACATTTTTCAACAAATATATTCTTATTTAATATAATAAAAATACGAAAGTACGCAATTGTTTCCGCAACAAAAGTTCTCTGCCCCCACAATAACGATTACACAAAGCATGAAACAATGAACTGTGATCCATATATTTTAGATGAGCGAGCTCATGGCAAATAACATAATCGATCAACTCTTCGGGTAGGTACATCAAATAAAACGACAACTGTATCTCTCCCCGACGGGTACAATGCCCCAACTTTCTCCGACCGCGACCTATCGTTACCGAAACCACTGGCAACCCCAATCTCGACGAGATTTGATTCAGCCTCCGAGGTAAAACCTCTTGCGCTCTTCTGTAAACGAAACGACCCACTCCCCGCGACAACGTTTTCCGTACATTCGTCTCATTCAAATCGATTCCCGGAGGACAAAACACCTGTAAACAATCACCCTCATACCGAAATAAAAACTTATTCGACACACCCGGCAATAAACATATATCTCCTCCATAGCAAGGAATACTATCGCCCGTAGACAAAACTCGATTTTTCCGTATCGTCACGCTTCGAGACACCAACGCCCTCAGTTTTTCACGGTTATCGTCCACCGCCGATTTCACCCGGTTTACAGCATATCCTTCCGGGCAAGTAATCTGCAAACCATTATCCTTTACTCTAAATATCAAACGGCACGCCCGACTATCCGAACGAATATAAATCTCCCCGAATTCCTCGTCTCGATAAACAAACATCTACTTTCTCCTTTTCCATTTGCGAAGATAATGGAATTGGAGCACTTGAACAAAATCGGACAAAAATGGTTCGATCGATAATTAGTCGGGATATCGGCTTAAAAAAAATCGGAGGCGATTCTCCTTTAACTTCTCTCTTGTATTCACAGACAGATATGAAAAAGAATATTTGAAGCAGCATTATAAGTCCTCTTCCCTTCTGCGTCCCGCAGCCTTACGAGGTGTTTTGCAACGACAAAAATCGAAGCAGGGAAGAAAGCGAAATTCATACCAATCTCTCCCACTGTGTTACGCAGAGATATAGCGGGAGTGCTCGAAAAGCGGAAGAGCTAAATCAAGAAAAACACAAAAAGGTGTTAACGACAGAATACTATTAACCTCCTGCCCTGCGCACGCATATGCGACACCGGGGAGAAGTGTAAAATCTATCCTTATACCAAAAAAGAGAATATTCCTTTAACCACCCCACCTATACCCTGTGGCATTGCAAAGCACTCACCCCTCCACTGTGTTTTGCAACGCAAAATATAGGGGAGGTAGCACGAAGTGACGGAGGAGTTAAATAAATATCCACAACAGAGGAAACGCATCAAGGTATCAACACTCTCCCTCTGCTCATCGTAGATGAGATAGGGGGAGTGCCCCCAGAGCGAGGGGGTTAAACTCTCAAAAACATAATTTATTATCTTCTCAATCCTTCTCTGAAAAGATCGAAATGTAATTATCGCTAAAATTCATGTCTATCCCATGAATTTTCCATTGAATCCAAAAACGCTCTCCCCCACGAAAAGAATTGTCGGTAAAATCTATTTACCACCGGTTCCCCAAAAATAGTTTCGCTCCACAACAAAACCGAAATAACACCCCATTAGTTAAAAAATCATATTTATTTAGTACTATGCTATACAAACTACCAAATTATACCTATATTTGTGTTGTAAAAGGTACTAAACATGAATACAGACAACGTTAAATCTCAGATGAGAAAAGGGATACTGGAATATTGTACCCTGTTGATCCTTCAAAAAAGAAGAGCCTATGTTTCTGATATTATCCAATCGCTCAAAGAGGCGAAACTCATTGTAGTGGAGGGAACGCTATACCCACTTCTTTCCCGCCTTAAAAACTCCGGATTACTTACTTACGTTTGGGAAGAATCCACGCAAGGCCCCCCGAGAAAGTATTATGAACTTACTCCCGAAGGAACTGTTTTTCTAAACGAACTCGACAGCGCTTGGAAAGAATTGAATCAAGTCATCGACCACATCAAAGAACAATAAACTAAATACACTTTTATATGAAAAAGACCGTAACCGTCAATCTCGACAAAACGATTTTCAATATCGACGACGATGCCTATACCGTCCTCGAATCTTATTTAGAAGCACTACACGACCATTTCAAAAAAGAAGAAGGCGGGCAAGAAATCATGAACGACATCGAAAGCCGCATTTCCGAACTTTTCAAGGAAAGGTTAGGGTTCGGCATGCAAGTAATCACCCTACAAGAGGTCAACGAAGTCATCGCCATAATGGGCCAACCGGACGAAATAGAAAACCCACTCGATTCGGGGACGGCTCCCGACAATAATGCAGATGGTGATAACTCTGGGCAAACGACCGATACTTCGAACAACGAATCTCATAAATCGACCAAACGGCTGTACCGCGACCCCGACAATCGCATATTAGGAGGTGTAGCATCCGGTATGGGCTACTATTTCGGTATAGACACGGTAGCCATTCGCGTCATCATGGTATTGCTGTTACCCTTATGGGCTTCATCGGTATGGATATATCTGTTACTTTGGATATGTATTCCCGAAGCCCGCACGACCTCTCAAAAACTCGAAATGCGAGGTGAAACACCCACTGTCGACAATATCAAAAGAGCCGTAGAAGAAGAAAAAGAAAATGTCTCCCGAAACGGAGGTGTCGCCAATTCGATTTGGCGAAGCATAGGGAGTATATTCCGTGGACTTTTCAAATTCATATTTATTTGTATCGGCGGGCTTATCGCCATATCCATTATCGGAGCCTTAGTTACCTGCATCATCAGTATTCTAGGTTTCTTTTTCTTAGGAACAGCAACCATAACGACCCCTTTCTTCTCGATTTTTCCCGGAGGGATGCACGTTCTTAACGGACATTGGGAACTGGTTGTATTCACACTCTCGCTATTTTTTACTTTCGGTATCCCTCTGTATGCCATACTTCGAGCCGTATTAGGATCTATATTCCACTGGAAAGCCCAATCGTCGGCACTCAACATTTTCCTACTGGTTCTTTGGATACTTTCTCTGGTCGGGCTATTCGTCTCCACCTTCATTTACATTCCCGAATATCCATTATTAAACCTATAAAGCTCCATAATTAGAAAGAGAACGCCACAAAACTGCCGGGAAACCCCAGTTTGTGGCGTTCTTGCTTTATAGAAAAATCGGGTCACTCCCGTTTATCGACCCCCCACATCAATTTCGCGCGAAGCGTTGCCGAAAAACTATGCCCCAATCGTTTCACTACTTTTATGTAAAACGGAGCCTTTCGCAACACAACTTGCGAATCTGTATCCAACATAACCGAACGACCGTCGAGACTCAACAAATAACTATGGTTGCGGCTATCCACACGCAACGTAATATTCATATCGTCATTCACGACCAACGGTCGAACCGTCAAACTGTGCGGCGCCACAGGCGAAATAACCCAATTGGCAGCCCGAGGCATAATAATAGGGCCTCCTACACTCATCGAATAAGCGGTCGAGCCGGTAGGTGTCGCCACGATTAAACCATCGGCCTGATAGGTATTCAAATAACTATCTCCCACAGTCGTATGAATGGAAATCATCGATGAAGTATCCTGCTTCAAGACAGCGACCTCATTAAGAGCATAAGGCCAAAAATTCTCCGACAAACCGTTAAACTCGACTTGAAGCAACGATCGCTCCTCTATTTTATACTTTCCCTCTAAAATTTCGTTCAATACCGGTTCTACTTCTTCGGCAGGGACATCGGCTAAAAAGCCCAGACGACCGATATTCACACCCAAAACAGGAATACCCCTGTCGCCTATTTTTTCGGCAGCCCGCAGAAAAGTACCGTCCCCGCCGATACTCAATGCCATATCGGCAGTATAATCGCCTCGACAATCGATCTCCCCGATTCTATGACAAACATCGGGAAATTCTTTCGATAAAAAATCATAAAAATCCCCGTGCGCTACAAGCTCCGCCTCAGTACGGGACAATGTCTGCAACACATGCCGAATCTGTTCCGATCGAGATGGTTGATAAGTATGCCCGAATAATAAGATCCTCATATATTTCTACTTCACATTTCAAGATAATACATCAATTCTTTTATCCTTTGTTCTATCCGCTCGTCCATGACTCCATGCAACTGGTAACAACTCACTACCCGATAATCGAACCGCTCCAACGAACGAAGCACAGGGGTGGCATCTTCCCTGTCTATTCGCAAACAAGCCTTCCATATACCTGTTTTCTCATCGGGACGAATCATCAAATTCATCACTCGACAATCGTTATCCTCCACCAATCGAGTCAACTCGGTAGCCGAATAATCTTCTCGCGGAATCTCCAATTCAATAATCGCTCCCGAAGAAGAGGTTTGGCACAAATGAGCGACCGCAACCAAAGCCGAATGAATGGATATCGCGCCCACATAATGGCGATCGGTCGTTACCACCGGAAGTATATCGTCGGAGTATTGAGCAAGTTGATTGACGACATCGAACAAATGGCTCTCTTCCCGAACAGACGGAGTACGCCAGTTTTCGCGCCCGATCTTTCCGGCTACATCGTCCCGAAGCAGCTCTTTCTCATGAACGACTCCGACATACGAGCCCTCGTCCACAATCGGCAAGCTCGACAATCCAGACATCTGCATCGTCGCCAACCCTTGTTTGACCGACATTCCCGGGGTTAAAAGAGGTATTTCGGGCAATATCATATCTTTTGCTTTCATTTTTTGCTCATATTTCTGTAATTCGTATTATTTTTGCGGTAAAGATTATACAAAAATAATGAAAGGTGTGTGCAGGATAAAACAAATCCGTTTGCTTTTTACGCCGGACTGCACCTTCTTTTCGCATTTTATGCAAATATAGTGAAAGGTGAGTGCAAAGGCAAACGGAAATCATATTTCCGACTTGGCTTTGCCGAAACGAGTCCTACACTATACAAATATAGGTATTTTTTCGGTGGACAAACCCGTCGGATTGTTTGAGTTAAAATTATTACCGACAATACCGAAGGTTTCAACACCAAAGCGAGATAAGGTTAATAAAGAGAAATGACAAAATTAAGTGTAAATGTCAACAAAATAGCCACCTTGCGAAACGCAAGAGGCGGTAATATTCCAAACGTGTTAAAAGTCACTTTGGACTGTGAATCATTCGGAGCAGAAGGTATCACGGTTCACCCCCGTCCCGACGAACGCCACATACGTTATGCCGATGTGTATGAATTGAGACCTGCTGTAAGCACCGAATTCAACATCGAAGGTTATCCCTCCGAAAAATTTCTCGACATGGTTCTCAAAGTGAAACCCACGCAAGTGACGCTCGTTCCCGATGCACACGATGTCATTACATCGAATGCAGGTTGGGACACCAAAAACAACTTCGATTTTCTTTCCAAAGTGGTCGACCTTTGTAAATCAGCGAATATACGAACCTCCATTTTCGTAGAACCGGATTTAGAGATAGTCGAATACGCCGCAAAAACCGGAGCCGACCGTATCGAATTATATACCGAGCCCTATGCCGTTCGCTATCCACAAGATAAAGAAGATGCGATAAAACCATTCGTCGAAGCAGCCGAGCATGCACGCGGCTTAGGATTGGGCGTAAACGCCGGGCACGATTTAAGCCTTGAAAACCTCCGGTTCCTGCATGAAAGAATCCCTTTCCTAAGCGAAGTATCCATCGGGCATTGCCTCATCTGCGATGCTCTGTATTTAGGTCTGCGGGAAACCATCAAACAATATAAAGAATGCCTGAAATAATCCATTAAACCGAACGCCATGAATTTATTGACATTGCTTTTGCAGACTACCGACACGCTTGTGACTCCCCCTGTTCTGACACCCACGGTCGAAACCGCAGGTGATTTGAATCTTTGGGAACTCGCCTGCAAGGGAGGAATCATCATGATTCCCCTTTTATTGCTCTCCTTGTTATCCATCTACATTTTCTTCGAAAGGCTGCAAGTCATCAGACGAGCCGCACGCGAAGACAATACGTTTATGGAACGGATTAAAGACTATATCCACGAAAGCGATATAGATAGCGCATTGAAACTCTGCAAAAAAACCAATACGCCCTATTCCCGACTTATCGCCAAAGGTATCTCTCGCTTGGGTCGTCCCATGAACGATGTTTTAGTAGCCATCGAAAACGTGGGAAACATCGAGATCGCCAAACTCGAAAAAGGATTTCCGTGGTTAGCGACAACTGCCGCGGGAGCACCCATGTTGGGATTCCTCGGGACCGTCACTGGTATGGTGAGGGCTTTCTACAACATGGCATCGGCCGGAAACAATGCCGATATCTCCACGCTGTCGGGAGGTATCTATGAAGCACTGGTAACGACCGTAGCCGGTCTCATCGTCGGAATTATCGCACTCTTTGCCTACAACTATCTCGTATCACGTGTAGACGGGGTGATGAATCAGTTGGAAGCGAAGACTATGGAATTTATGGATTTGCTCAACGAGCCGGCAGAATAATTCGGACATCATGGCACTCAAACGAAGACATAAAATAGACGCGACGTTTAGTATGGCATCGATGACCGATGTCATATTCCTGTTGCTCATATTCTTCATGATCACCTCTACGATCGTCTTTCCCAACTCCATAAAGGTAAACCTTCCGCAAAGCAATCAGCAAGCAGCAGCCAAACCGCTCACACGGGTAACGATCGATGAAAATTTGAACTATTACATCGCTTTCGGAAACGAAGCGGCACAACCTGTCACATACGACCAACTGGTACAGAAATTGGCAGAAACCCCGCAACACGACACCGAGCGATTCGTCGCTCTTTATGCCGACGAAACAGTCCCCTATCGCGAAATCGTCAAAATACTCAATATAGCCAACGACAACCGATTAAAAATGGTACTGGCCGCCAAGCCCGTACACAACCCATAACCCTTTTCCGTTTTCCGTGGAACAACAGAAAAAAGATAAAATACTGGCACTTGTCACGACAATCGTCTTGCACATAGTCGTCCTGTTTGTCCTGTGGCTCACTTTCTTAGGAAAGGAACCCATCGGCACAGGTAGCGGTGTATTGGTACAAGTAGGTTTTGTAGACGAATCAGCAGGTATGTTCGAATCGAATGCCGATCGTCCCGAACAAACCGAGGCAGAACGTCCCCGTGAAAATGAAGATGAGCTCCTGACTCAAACCGACGAGGAAAGCATACACATCGAAAAAAAAGAAGAGAAAAAAGATAAAACCATACAAGAGAATAAAAAAGACGAGCGCATAGCCAATCAAGTCAAAAATGCTTTCGGGAAAGGAGTTTCCAATGACGGCAGCAGAGGCGATAGCGACGAAGGAAGCGGCACGCAGGGCAATCCGTTCGGTAACTCTTCGACCGGCGAAATAACCGGCGTGGGAGGATATGGTGGATACAACCTCGGCGGACGTGGGCTCGTAGGTTCATTGCCATATCCCGAATACGACAATAGTAATGATGCCGGTATCATCGCCATATCCATAACCGTAGATCCGCAAGGAAAAGTCATCAGTGCTATTGCTACGGTTAACGGCAGCAAAGGCACGGCATTCTCCAACCCGAAGTTGCGGGCATCTGCCGAAGCCGCTGCCCGCAAATCGCGATTCGAGCGCAGCACGGGTTCCTCCAATCAAACAGGAGTTATCATCTATATCTTCAAACAAAATTAAGCACTTCTTTACTACGGAATTAAAGTCGAAAGGAGAAACCTCCCGACTCCTTTCCTCTTGACCCTCGCACCTTCGGCTTGTCCCGTAGTATTACAAGGCAGTCACTCACTCCTCCCCTGCCGTGTCCCGTAGCCTTACGGGGTGTTTTGCATCGCAAAATATAGGGGAGGTGTCCGAAGGACAGAAGGGTTAAATAAATATCCACAACAGAGGAAACGTATCAAGGTATCAACACTCTCCCTTATCTCATCTACGATGAGATAAGGGGAGTGCCCGCAGGGCGAGGGGGTTAAACTCTCAAAAACATAATTTATTATCTTCTCAATCCTTCTCCGAAGAGCCTGAAATGTAGCTATCGTCAAGCAATTCATCGCTAAAATTCATGTCTACCCCACAGTTTTCCTACTAAACTAAAAGAACAGTGCAATAAACGTAGAGATAGCGAGAGAATAATTTGCGCCGTCTAATACCCCAACGCTATATTATCGATCCAAAAAGTATTGCCCAATCCTCCTATATAGGCCGTTCCACAAGTAGCCGAAGCCATTACCAACATGTGCGTTACCGGTTCGTCGGCTTCTCCCCAACCCACTTCGACCACCGGAACCATATCGCCTTTGCTGTTTCGGCAATAATACGATTTATCTTCGGGAATAAGCCCCATATAAGATTTGTAAAAAGGCTTATCGGTAATATCCCCGTAGTGAATAGGCACACTATGACCGTTAACCCAATCGGGTGTACTCTTTATATATCGTTCTCTCCCAGTGCCCACACGACGAGCATACACATTTCCGTCCTCATCTTCCCACCGGTGCTGCAACAAAATATATACTTCCGCGCTATCTCTTCCGGCCAACTGTTTCCGAGAACTGAATCCGGTCGATTCCGTACGGAAATCATCGGGCGAAGCCTTATATTTATAATCGAAAATCAATCGCACGGGACGTTTGGTGAACGGTATACCCATTTCCATTTTGCCATAGGGATTACTCGTCGAACGAATCGGCTCGTTCACCTCTCCTAAAAAAATACTTCCGCTCACCAACACGTGAAGATTCATCATACCCAACACACGACAATCCTCTATGACGGTTTCCATACAAGCACATGTCCCGCCATCTTGACGTTTCTCCGGTCGTACGGTATTACTGGTTTTCACTATCCCCATTACATTCGCCATCACATTCGACGACGCCCAGGGAGAACCGCCCATGTTCCGATACGCTTTATTCCCTTTGATATACTGTGTCGGAGCGATGGCGTATACAGTCTTCGTTTTTCCTCCCAACAAAGCAGATTCCTTGATTTCACGAGTTACCCAATGTTCAAAATCGCCGAAAGCTATCGGTTCCACATGTTGAGCCCTCAGACTCACCGGCTCCAAAAGACCGAGCAAAATAATAAACAAACTTAGTTTTCGCATCTTTTTCATCTTAATTTTCACAAAGTCAGACGTTACAAAATTAAATCCTCCTTCGATTTATTGTGGACAATTATCTATTTTTAAATATTCACAGGTCCTCATTTTGTATAAAACCTTTCTATTCCGCTTTTTGTTCGAAACAAAAAATGTTTCTTTATGTAAAAATACAGAGGGTTTCAGAAAAGTATTTAAATCGGAAACGATCTCTTTAATTTTCATTATTTTTGCAATATGTATGAAAATAGAAGCGGTTTAACACGAGAAAAAACATATTCGTCTTACTCGGCCCCTATCCCATCATGCGTTATTTTTGTAAAAACATTACTATTCATTTATCTTATATCGAAAAAACACAATGGACACGGCTACATTCAATACATTCCTCGTCGTCATGGCCGTTACGGCACTTATCGTTTTCATCGCGCTACATTTTATCAACGCGGGCTACGGTATGCTTTTCGATAAAAAATGGGGAGCATCACTTTCCAATCGCATAGGCTGGATCGTCATGGAAGCTCCGGTATTTATCGCCATGATTTTCTTATGGATTTTCGCCACCGACGAATACCGGTTCGACCCGATTCGAATCACATTCCTCGTCTTGTTTCAAATTCATTATTTCCAACGCTCTTTCATATTCCCCTTTCTCATTAAAGGGAATAGCCGCATGCCACTCAGTATCGTGAGTATGGGCATCATCTTCAACCTGCTCAATGCACTCATGCAAGGAGGTTGGATCTTTTATATCTCACCCCTAGACTACTACACTGCCGAATGGTTCTATTCTCCGCAATTCATCATCGGAGTTATTATCTTCTTTGCGGGAATGTTTATCAACATTCAATCCGACTCCATTATACGCCACCTGCGCAAGCCCGGTGACCGGCGGCATTACATACCGCAGGGAGGAATGTTCCGATGGGTATCGTCGGCAAACTATTTTGGAGAATGGCTCGAATGGGTAGGATTCGCTATCCTCACTTGGTCATGGGCCGGAATCGTATTCGCTTGGTGGACATTCGCCAACCTCGCCCCACGGTCGGCGGCTCTTTACAAGCGATACAGCGAAGAGTTCGGAGAAGAATTTACAAAAGAAAAACGAAAAAAAATAATACCCTTCATCTATTGACAACATGGATAACGAATATTCCCAAAAACAGTCCATACTGTTCACTCCGGCTTCGATAGGCCCGATAACCCTGAGAAACCGCACAATCCGCTCAGCGGCGTTCGAAGGCATGTGCGACCATAACGCACCCACCGAAATGCTCTATGACTACCATCGCAGCGTAGCGGCAGGGGGTATCGGTATGACCACATTGGCCTATGCTTCGGTAACCCGAAACGGGCTCTCGTTCAAGCATCAATTATGGATGCGACCCGAAATCGTCAAACCGCTGCGACGCATTACAGATGCCATTCACGACGAGGGAGCCAAAGCCTCCATTCAACTTGGACATTGCGGCAATATGTCGCACCGCAGCACAGCCGGCCAGATTCCCATATCGGCATCGACCGGATTCAATCTCTATTCCCCCACATTTGTGAGGGGAATGCGTAAAGACGAAATCGAGGAAGTCGCAAAAGCCTTTGGCACTGCCGTCAACACAGCACGTGATGCCGGATTCGACGCAGTAGAAATCCATGCCGGACACGGTTATCTCATCAGCCAATTCCTGTCCCCGTACACCAACCGGCGACGTGACGAATACGGAGGCTCGCTCGACAACCGCATGCGATTTATGCGCATATGCATGGAAAATGTGATGAAAGCGGCCGGAAACGATATGGCGGTAATCGTAAAAACCAACATGAGAGACGGGTTTAAGGGAGGTATCGAAATCGACGAAGGCATACTCATCGCACAAGAACTCGAACGCTTGGGAGCCCATGCCTTAGTATTGAGCGGAGGGTTCGTCAGCAAAGCCCCCATGTATGTCATGCGAGGCGAAATGCCCATTACCTCCATGACTTATTACATGAAAACATGGTGGCTAAAATACGGTGTCAAACTGGCCGGACGATTCATGATACCCAAATCCCCGTTCCGAGAGGCCTATTTTCTGGACGATGCGCTCGAATTTAGAAAAGCATTGAAACTTCCCCTCATTTATGTGGGTGGTTTGGTAGCTCGTCCGACGATCGAAAAGGTGCTCGACCACGGATTCGAATTCGTACAAATGGGACGTGCGCTCATCAACGAACCCGATTTTGTCAACCGCATGAAAAACGAAGGCGAAGAACGTTGCGGGTGCGATCATACGAACTATTGTATCGCCCGCATGTATTCCATCGAAATGGCCTGCCACAAACATTTGGAAGGACAGCTTCCCCCTTGTATCGCACGGGAAATAGAGAAAATGCACCATGCCACGAAATAAAGATCTTTCGGCATACACGGCTCTCGTCACCGGAGCGAGTTCGGGAATCGGACTCGAATATGCCCGACAGCTAGCTGCGCAGGGAGCTAATTTGGTGATGGTGAGTATCGACCGGGAAGACCTCGATCGGGAAGCAAAAAAGATTGTCAACACCAATGGCGTATCGGTCGAAACCATTTGCATGGATTTGGCCCAACCCGATGCGGCAAACAAACTTTACGACCACTGCCGACAAAAAGGAATACAAATAGAGATTCTCATCAACAACGCAGGCATATTCTCTTTTCAGGAAATAACACGCACCGATCCGAAGAAGATAGAAACGATGCTCCAACTGCACATCGGTACAGTTACCCGCCTATCCCGACTCTTTGCCACAGACATGTGCAATAGGAAACACGGATACATACTCAACATGTCCTCCTTATCCTGTTGGACGCCCTATCCCGGCATAGCGCTCTACACAGCGACCAAAGCCTATATCAGAGTGTTCACCCGGGCTTTGGGCTACGAATTGCGCGACTACGGAGTCGTAGCCACAGTCGTTTGTCCCGGAGGCGTTGCCACCGGATTATACGGATTAAAACCCGGGCTACTGAAATTGGGTGTTCGGTTAGGAGTCCTTATGACAACCGAGCGCTTGGTTCGCAAAGCATTAAAAGCCCTGTTCCAAGGCAAAAAACAACTTATCCCCGGAGTATTCAACCGTCTGCTGATTCCTTTGGCATCTGTCATGCCCACTTCCATACGGCTATTTGTAAAACACCGTCTGCTCGATGAATAAAGATTATTACATAGTTACCGGAGCAAACGGTAGCATAGGACAAGCCATTACCGAAGCTCTCGCTGCCCAAAACCTCCCGGTCGTCATGGGCTGCCGGAACATAGCCAAATCACAACCTATCAGACAACGAATCATAGAGAAAACCGGTAATTCCGATATTCTCCTCTTGCCGCTCGACCTTGCCTCATTCCAATCCATATCCCATTTTTGTAAACAACTGACAGAAACGGGCATCTCCATAAAAGCACTCGTTAATAATGCAGGAGTCATGTGCAAGGACTTCGGTAAAACCGTCGACGGATTCGAAACCTCGATAGGCGTCAACTACATAGGAACCGTTTTTCTCACCGAGTCGCTAATACCGCTCATGCACCCGGGGAGCCGCATTGTCATGACCACTTCGTTAACCCGATATATCGGGAAAATAGATTCCTCTTTTTTCTCCGACTCACCCCGAACCTACAAACGATTCAAGGCATACGGAAAATCGAAACTCGCCCTTACCATATACACGGCACACTTGTCTATGAAAATTCGAGATAAAGGAATATCGGTAAATGCGGCCGACCCCGGTATCGTCGATTCCGACATGATCACCATGCATTCTTGGGTCGATCCGTTAGCCAATCTTTTTTTTCGACCCTTTATCAGTTCACCCCGAAAAGGAGCGATCGGAGCGATCTATGCAGCGAGTTCGCCGGATACGGATAACATTACAGGCGAAATTTTCACAAAACACCGCCATACCCCTATCCCAACTAAATGGAGAAAGTCTCGGCAAGCTCTATGGTTGCAAAACGAAACCGAAAAAATAATAGCCGGTATTAGGTCGTAAAACGCCCTTGCTTCCGACTGAAAATATAAAATTATACAAGACTTGTATTTTCTTATTAACTCGCCGCAACCGCCTATTAGACATAGTCACGAATGGTAACATAGGCATAATAATATGACAATTATCCAGATACGGAAAGTCCCATCTATCGACATACCTCTATTTAATCATATTTTTATAAACGAACCCCCTTTTTTCAGCACGCAGAATAAGAATTATAATTTTGTTTTTAATTCCGAAAACACTACCTTTGCCAAGTATTCAGATTTACATTTTCTCTTGTTTTAAGGGAAAAAGAAACAAGAGATATCTTTGATATTACGAACAAGTTCTGCCGGAAAAAACAACGATGTGAATCGTTATACTATCAGTCCCCTTTTTTTATGATATCGAGATTCCGGCAGAACTTTCCTTTTTTATATCCTTAGACCAAACAAATAAATATTGACCTCTCTGCACACGATGCAAGAGATGTCATCAACAAACACAATCTTGCCTTTATCGAGTTTTACCGGAAAGCAATAAAGCACAATAACAATTCAACCTTCTCCCCTGTGTTTCCGTAGGGAAATATAGGGGAGAGACCGAAGGAACGGTAGTTCCTGAGGAGAGGGGTTAAATGATATAAAAACACTACTCCCTCTGATTTCTTACTGATCCCATTCAAATTAACCTCATTTTTATCTCCTAAAAACAAAAACCGCCGAGCTCGTTCAGAACTCGGCGGCATTATGTATGTAATCAAATCCTTAATTACAATTTACCGGCACTGCCCAATACATTTTCAATTTTGTGCTTGTACAATTTTTCCATGTTGTCACGAGCCGGACCCAAATATTTACGAGGATCGAATTCTGCGGGTTTCGTCGCAAACACCTCGCGGATAGCGGCTGTCATAGCCAAACGGCTGTCCGAATCGATGTTAATTTTACAAACGGCCGATTTAGCAGCTTTACGCAATTCCTCTTCGGGAATACCGATAGCGGCATCCAATTTTCCTCCGTATTTGTTGATCGTATCGACCTCTTCTTGGGGTACAGAAGACGAGCCGTGCAATACGATGGGGAAGCCCGGAAGTTTTTCCATAACGGCATCCAATACGTCGAATGCCAAAGGAGGAGGAACCAAACGACCCGTCTTAGGATCTACATGACATTGTTCGGGTTTGAATTTATAAGCTCCGTGAGAAGTACCGATAGAGATAGCCAAAGAATCGCAACCTGTGCGAGTAGCGAAATCGATTACTTCTTCGGGGTCGGTATAAGTGTGATGTTCTGCACTTACCTCGTCTTCTACACCGGCAAGTACACCCAGCTCACCTTCTACCGTTACATCGAATTGGTGAGCATAGTCCACTACTTTCTTAGTCAGAGCTACATTCTCTTCGTAAGGCAAGTGAGAACCGTCAATCATTACCGAAGAAAATCCCATATCGATACAAGATTTGCACAATTCGAACGAATCGCCGTGATCGAGGTGCAGAACGATTTGAGGATGTTCGCAGCCCAACTCTTTGGCATATTCCACTGCACCCTGTGCCATATAACGAAGCAATGTTTGGTTGGCATAGTTACGAGCGCCTTTCGAAACTTGGAGAATTACCGGCGATTTGGTTTCAACAGAAGCCTTGACAATAGCCTGTAACTGTTCCATATTGTTAAAGTTGAAAGCGGGAATTGCATAACCGCCTTTGATAGCCTTAGCAAACATCTCTTTGGTGTTTACCAATCCTAATTCTTTGTAGCTTACCATCTTATAATAAATTAATGTTAGTAATTCCTCTTGTGAAAAGATTGCGAACAAAATCAATAGGACTTTTTCTTATTAACTAGTCCGGCTTGTTTTCGACAATCGTTGCAAAGATAAACATTTTTGCCGACTCCCTTTATCAACAAGTATAAAAAACATGCATACCGCATACTTTTTTACTAATTTTACATAACGGAAAATGTGGCATTCCACTCTCTTTATATCGATATAACCCGCAAAATGTTCAATAAATATACTCAGAAAAAGGTTAAATCTTTGTACAATCGCACATTATTGCATTTTGAAACCGTTTCTGCTTTCTCTATTCAATTATTATCTGTACTTTTGCCCTCCGTATATTTTTTATAACCCCTTAAATTCAATTCGTTTATAAAAAATGAGAAAATGGCGTATTGAGGACTCCGCCGAACTATATAACATCAACGGGTGGGGCCTGAAATATTTTTCGATCAACGACAAAGGGCACGTCGCTGTAACGCCCCGGGAGGGAAGCGCATCGGTCGATTTGAAAGAATTAATGGACGAGTTACAAGTCCGCGATGTCACATCGCCCGTATTGTTGCGTTTTCCTGATATTCTCGACAATCGTATCGAGAAAATATCCAAATGTTTTCAACAAGCGGCCGACGAATATGGTTACACGGCCAAAAACTTCATCATCTACCCCATCAAGGTCAACCAAATGCGACAGGTGGTGGAAGAGATCGTCAGTCACGGTAAAAAATTCAACATCGGCTTGGAAGCGGGTTCCAAACCCGAATTGCATGCTGTATTGGCAATCAACACCGATGAAAACTCGCTCATCATCTGTAACGGATACAAAGACGAGAACTACGTAGAATTGGCGCTTTTGGCTCAAAAGATGGGACGACGCATCTTCCTTGTCGTGGAAAAACTGAATGAACTACGTCTCATAGCCGACATTTCCAAACGCTTGAAAATACGTCCGAATATCGGAATTCGCATCAAACTGGCAAGTTCAGGCAGCGGCAAATGGGAAGAAAGCGGAGGTGACGGAAGCAAATTCGGGCTCAATTCCAGCGAATTATTAGAAGCTCTCGATTTCTTGGAAAAAGCCAAGATGACCGATTGCCTCAAACTGATACACTTCCACATCGGTAGCCAAATCACAAAAATACGACGCATCAAAAATGCACTCAAAGAAGCCTCGCAATTTTATGTCCAGCTCCAAAACATGGGATTCCATGTAGAGTTTGTCGATATCGGCGGAGGCTTGGGTGTCGATTACGACGGAACCCGTTCCTCATCGAGCGAGAGCAGCATGAACTATTCTATACAGGAGTATGTCAACGACTCCGTCTCGGCGTTGGTCGATGCCTGCGCGAAAAACAATTTGCCGCAACCGAACATCATCACCGAGTCGGGACGGTCGCTTACCGCCCATCATTCCGTACTGGTATTCGAAGTACTGGAAACTACCTCGCTCCCGATATGGGACGAGAAAGAAGAACTCGGTGAAAATCCTCACGAACTGGTAGACGAGCTCTATAAAATATGGGACAACATGAATCAACCCCGGTTGCTCGAATCGTGGCATGATGCCCTGCAAATCCGGGAAGAAGCGCTCGACCTATTCGGATTGGGTCTGCTCGACTTACGTACCCGTGCCCAGATAGAGCAACTATTCTGGTCCGTGGCTCGCGAAGTGAACGAAATCGCCTCCGACATGAAGCATGCTCCCGAAGAACTTCGGAAAATCTCCAAACTTCTGCCCGACAAGTATTTCTGCAACTTCTCTCTGTTCCAGTCGTTACCAGATTCATGGTCGATCGACCAACTTTTCCCCATCATGCCCATCAGTCGGCTCGACGAGCGCCCCGACCGCACGGCGACCATACAAGACATTACTTGCGATTCCGACGGAAAAATCAATAATTTCATCTCGTCGCACGGAGCGAACTCGCACCTTGCCGTACATGCGCTCAACAACAAGGAGCCCTATTACATAGGCGTATTCCTCGTGGGAGCCTATCAAGAGATATTGGGAGATATGCACAACCTCTTCGGAGACACGAATGCCGTGCACGTCAGCGTGTACAAAGACCGCTACGAAATAGACCAAGTCATCGATGGCGAGACGGTGGCCGAAGTCCTCGACTACGTGCAGTTCTCACCCAAGAAACTGGTTCGTAGCGTGGAAACATGGGTAACTTCATCTATGAAAGCCGGCATTATCACTCCCGAAGAAGGTAGAGAATTTCTCTCCAACTACCGATCGGGTTTGTACGGATATACCTATTTAGAAAACGACTAACTTTTCACATGGATTATCGGGACACGAGTTTCCCGGTAATCCATTCCTATTTAAAAATGCAACGCTATTTCATCTACCTCTCTTTCAACGGTGCGCAGTATCATGGTTGGCAAATACAGCCCAATGGAATCACCGTGCAAGAAGTCCTCGAAAAAGCGTTAGCCACATTGCTCCGCCGTGAAACTCCGGTGACAGGAGCGGGACGAACCGACGCCGGCGTCAACGCCCGGCTCATGGTTGCCCACTTCGACGCTCCAATACCCCTCGACAATCCGACCGAAACGGCCGACAAGCTCAATCGTATTCTGCCGCCCGACATAGCTGTCTACGAAATACGTCCCGTCATCGCCGAGGCACACAGTCGATTCGATGCCCTCAGTCGCACCTACAAATACTATATAATAGATCACAAATCACCATTTATCGAATCCTTCGCCTGCCGTTATCGGGGAAATCTCGACTTCGACAAAATGAATACGGCGGCCGAACAGCTCTACCGATATACCGATTTCACCAGTTTTAGCAAACTGCATACCGATGTTAAAACCAATAATTGCCGAGTGACATTCGCCCGCTGGGAACCCGAAGGCGAACGACATGTATTTACCATCACTGCCGACCGTTTCCTCCGTAACATGGTGCGGGCCATCGTAGGAACGCTGCTCGATGTAGGACGGGGAAAACTTTCGGTGGAGGACTTCGGCCATATCATCGAGCAAAAAAACCGTTGCGCCGCTGGAACTTCGGTCCCCGGCAAAGCGCTCTTTCTTCACGACATCGTTTATCCCGACCACCTTTTCCTGCCTCGTTAATCCTTACACGACCTGTGAAAATCAAACACATCACACAAAACAAGGCCGACTTTCTTGACCTGCTTTTATTGGCCGACGAAAGCGAAACTATGATAGCCCGCTATCTCGACCGCGGCGAAATGTTCGCCTTGTATGATGACGATTTGAAAAGTATCTGCGTTGTCACACAAGAAGGGAAAAATCTCTACGAAATTAAAAATCTAGCCACCTATCCGCCATTCCAACGACAAGGATATGCCCGTCGGCTAATCGAATACATAGAAAATCGCTACAACGCACCCGGCACGATACTGCAAGTCGGCACAGGCGACTCGCCTCTCACGATACCCTTTTACGAGCATTGTGGGTTCCGCTACTCCCATCGTATTCCTCGTTTCTTTACCGACAATTATCCGCACCCCATCTTCGAAGGAGGGAAACAGCTCGTCGATATGATCTATTTGAGAAAAGAACTTTGAGAAATTCTTTCGAAATTTCCCGGACAACGACTCTTGCGCGACCACCTATCGAACCGCTTTCTTCCGCTTCGTGATTACGAAATATAGCCCCAACAAGACAAACGGGATACTCAATATCTGTCCCATATCGATAGGCAATACATTCTCGAAATCCACCTGCCGTTCCTTCAAGAATTCGATAAAGAAGCGGAACAAAAATATCAAAGTAATACACAACCCGAAGTAAAAGCCTCGCCCGTAATTATCCTTTTTATATCGAGCGACCCCGACCATAATCAAGAAAAACAGAATATAAGCGATAGCCTCGTACAACTGAGCCGGGTGACGAGGGAGCATATCTACACGCTCGAATACAAAAGCCCACGGCACATCGGTGGGCAAACCTATAATTTCGGAATTCATCAAGTTGGCAAGCCGTATGAAACCCGCCGCCAACGGTGCGGCGATACCCATCATATCGAGAATATCGAGATAATGAATCTTGGTCTTGCGACAAAATATAGCAAGGGCTATAATCAACCCCAACGTTCCACCATGACTTGCCAATCCCGCATATCCCGTAAACTTCCAATCGCCATCGGGATAAAAGTGTACCGGCAAAACGATTTCCAACGGGTGACTCAGGTAATAGTCAGGCTCATAAAACAAACAATGTCCCAACCGTGCCCCGATAAAAATACCTAAGAAACTGTATAAAAACAAATTCTGAAACGTATCGACAGGTAAACCCTTCGATTGATACAATTTATAAACCACCTGACTGCCCGCCAAAATGGCGATAAACCAAAAAATACTGTACCAACGTATCGCAATACCGGCAATCGAAAACAATATGGGATCGGGATTCCAATGGATATATAGCAACTCCATAATTTACAATGATATATATTAAAAAATAGTACAAGCCGAGAGTGGAAACAAATTCACTTGGTTACACCGGGGCACAGTCTATTTTCGTAAAATGCAAAGATAACGCAAGGCACGAAAAGGGCAAAACGGACTTGTTCATTTTTTATTTCGAATCACCACCTATCTGCAACAGACTTTTCAAAAAACAACACAAACAAAAGCCAAATCTACCATCTTCTGCCTCTTTCTCAATCTCATCGGAAATAAGCAGGAGAAGATGGGGCGAAGAGACCCATTCAGTCAGACACCCGTTCCACTTACACCAAACATCTATTTGTAAAAATTAAAACAGTTTCTAACTTTGCAGGCGATTTACAGATATAACTAAAAGATACAAAAGATGTGGTTATCACTCGCTTTTCTCTCGGCTTTCCTATTAGGCTGTTACGAAGTCTGTAAAAAGAAATCGCTCGACAACAACGCTGTCATTCCTGTACTCTTTCTCAATACCTGTTTTTGCAGTCTGTTGTTCCTCCCGTGTATTGTCCTTTCCTACGGGTTTCCCGAATTTATGCGAAACTCACTCTTCTATGTGCCCCTTTCCACCGGTCACGAGCATATTTATATCATAGGCAAAGCAGCGCTCGTCCTCACATCATGGACTTGTGCCTATTTCGCAACCAAACATTTGCCCATCACCATAACCGGGCCAATCAAGGCTTCCCAACCCATTCTCACACTCGTAGGAGCATTACTCATCTTCGGCGAGCAACTGAATCTCTACCAATGGATCGGAGTTATTCTGGCAATCGTCTCGTTCATTATGCTATCCTTCTCCGGAAGAAAAGAAGGCATCAATTTCAAACACAATATCTGGATTCTCTTTATAGTCCTCGCCACAATCACCGGTGCGGCCAGCGGGTTGTACGACAAATATCTCATGTCGCACGGCTTCGACCGAATGACCGTACAAGTATGGTACTCCTACTATCAAATGGCGATGATGACCGTTATTCTCTTTGTATTATGGTATCCCAAACGTAAGCATACCACACCTTTTGTTTGGAAACCCTCTATCTTTTTCATCTCTTTGTTTCTCGTTTGTGCCGACTTCGTATATTTCTACGCCCTCAGCTACCCCGACTCTATGATTTCTATCGTCTCTATGGTACGTCGCAGCAGTGTCGTCGTCAGCTTCATAGCCGGCGCATTCCTGTTCCGAGAAAAAAATATCCGTAGCAAATCGTTCGATTTGATACTCGTCCTATTGGGTATGTTCTTCCTTTATCTCGGCACAAAATAAAAAACGGTAACAATATTTACGGCTGTTTTTTTGGCTCACAGAAGCAAATATGATTACTTTTGTGTCAAACGATCGTTATGAAACTAAGGAATCTGTTATTCTGTTTATGCTCGATAGTCACCTTGACATCATCGGCAATAGAACCGGTGGCGCAATTATTCATTGCCATGCCCGACTCGCTCGTCCCTTCTATCGAAGTGAACCGAAGGAAGGACTTGATCGATTTGATGCACGCCGGACAGAAAGCCGAGATTGTCACGAAACTAGGCGGTAAAGCCGAGATGACACTGCTACAAGACAGCCTGCTCTCGATCGACCTGTCGAAACGCAGTAAAATGGAAATACGGTGGTATGATACAACCGGCAACGATACGATTATCGCTCTTGTCAATACGGTATATGCCCCGGCGGGAGACAGTCGCATACGGTTTTTCGACACTGCATGGAAGGAACTCCCCGCTTCGGAACGCATTCGCCAGATACGACGGGAAGAGTTTTTCCAATTCCCCGATAGCTTGACAAAGGCCAAAAAAGAATACTTGTTACGTCCGGTAGACATTTTCCTTGTGGAATACAACTTCGCTACCGACGGTTCTCTATGTGCCCGGCAGTCATGGGCAAACTATCTAGACAAAGAATCATTCGATCGTATCGAACCCTATCTGCAAGATTCAATCGTGTTGCATTGGAACGGAAAAAGATTCAAATAAAACAACCTCACTTTCCTGAACTGAATCAGATTCAATCGCAGCGATAATCATCTTATATCATCAGAGACCAAACGGGCTCAGTCGATAATTAGAGGGGATTGTCCTTGTATATTCCAACCCCTCTCCTCAGAAACCATTGTTTCTTCGGTGTCTCCCCTATACGGCTAACGCCACATAGGGGAGAAGGATAAATACAACTCTCCAAAATAATGCGGCAGAGGGGAAACTCTTCCCTTACCGTTTCTCGCAACCCTATGGAGTATATGTCGCCAAACAAAATATAGGGAGAGGGGACACATAGTGACGGAAGAATCGGAAAACAGAAAGGTATTAACCTCCTGCCCTGCGCACACACGTACGATAGGGGAGGTGGCACGTAGTGACGGAGGAGTTCAAAAATACCCGCAGCAAGAGGGAACGGATTAGGGCATCCCCCTCTCCCCCTGCCGCGTCCCGTAGCTTTACGGGGTGTTCCCATAAAGGGATACAAGGAGAGTACCCGCAGGGCGAGGGGATTAAACTTTCAAAAAGCAATATATTGTCTTTCTCAATTCTTCTCCGAAGATATCCGGAATGAGGTTGTCGACAGAGATTCATCTCTAAAATCCAAGTCTATCCTCACAAATTTTCTACTAAATCACAAAACGGGGTTACCTTTACAGGTAACCCCGTTTAATTATACAAAAAAACCTCTTTAAAACTCTGCGTTTTTCGGTGTACGAGGGAACGGTATCACGTCGCGGATATTGGTCATACCCGTAACGAACAACAGCAACCGTTCGAATCCGAGCCCGAAACCCGAGTGGGGAGCCGTACCGAAACGGCGGGGATCGAGATACCACCACATATCCTTCATCGGGATATGCAACTCTTCGATACGGGCAAGTAACTTATCATAATTTTCCTCACGCTGCGAACCTCCGATAATCTCGCCGATACGAGGGAACAGCACGTCCATCGCCCGGACCGTCTTGCCATCGTCGTTCATTTTCATATAAAAAGCCTTTATCTCTTTCGGATAATCGGTGAGGATAACCGGTTTCTTGAAATGTTCCTCTACCAAGAAACGCTCATGTTCGCTCTGCAAATCGGCGCCCCAATAGACCGGATATTCGAATTTATGACCCGACTCTTCCAAAATTTTTACACCCTCGGTGTACGGCAACCGCACAAAATCGTTATCCACGACGAACTTCAACCGGTCGATCAATTCCTTGTCGTACATCTGGCACAAAAACTCGAGGTCGTCCTGACAGTGATCGAGCGCATAACGAATCAGGTATTTGAGGAAATCCTCCGCCAAATCCATGTTCTCTCCGATTTCGTTAAAAGCGACTTCCGGCTCTACCATCCAAAACTCGGCCAAATGTCGCGGCGTATTCGAATTCTCGGCGCGGAACGTAGGGCCGAACGTATAAATCGCGCCCAAAGACATCGCACCCAATTCACCTTCGAGCTGTCCCGATACAGTGAGGCTGGTAGGTTTGCCGAAGAAATCCTCGCTATAATCCACCGCTCCGTCCTCGGTCTTAGGTACTTGGTTCAAGTCGAGAGTCGTCACTTGAAACATAGCCCCTGCGCCTTCGCAGTCGCTACCCGTAATTAACGGAGTATTCAAATAGAAAAATCCCCGATCGTTGAAATATTTGTGAATGGCATAAGCCATATTGTGACGGATACGCAACACTGCTCCAAATGTATTCGTACGAGGACGCAAATGTGCGATTTCCCGTAAAAATTCCAGCGTATGCCCTTTCTTCTGCAACGGATATACATCGGGGTCGGCGCCGCCGTAAAGCTCTATGCTATCGGCCTGTATCTCGGCCTGCTGACCTTTACCTTGCGACTCCACCAATGTACCGATGACACTAATACAAGCACCGGTCGTTATCGGTTTCATCTCCGCTTCCGAAAATTTGGAGAGGTCCACCACGACCTGTATATTTTTGATGGTAGAACCGTCGTTCACGGCAATAAAATTCACATTTTTATTGCCACGGCGCGTACGCACCCAACCCTTTACATTTACTTTTGTCCCGTAAAGAGATGCATCAAATGCATCGACGACTTTGGTTCTTTTCATTGTTTCCATACTTTCCTATATAATTGTACACTTTTTTAAGCATCGTCCCGTACGGAGAACCGTTCGGGACGTGATAAACATTTCTTATTCGAATGAACCCATCTGCAACATGTTCACCTCTTGCTGAGTGAGGTAACGCCAACGTCCCCGTTGCAAGTTCTTTTTGGTAAGCCCGGCGAAATAAACCCGGTCGAGTTTAACCACACGATACCCTAAGGCTTCGAAAATACGACGCACGATACGATTCCGACCCGAATGAATCTCGATACCAACTTGGTTCATATCCGTCTCGTTGGCATAACTTACGGCATCGGGCTGTATAGGGCCGTCTTCCAATTCTATACCATCGGCGATTCGTTGCATATCCTCCTCGCTCACATCTCGGTCGAGCCACACATGGTATATCTTTTTCTTGATAAATTTCGGGTGCGTCAGTTTCGATGCAAGGTCGCCATCGTTCGTCAGCAGTAACACACCGGTCGTGTTGCGGTCGAGACGTCCCACCGGATAAATACGTTCGGTACAAGCGTTACGCACGATATCCATCACCGTGAGTCGTCCTTGTGGATCGTCCGATGTAGTCACACAATCCTTAGGTTTATTCAACAATACGTAAATCTTGCGCTCCAAAGTCACCACCTTGCCACGGAATGTCACCGTATCATTACGGGTAATCTTCGTTCCCAGTTCGGTCACGGCAACCCCGTTGACCAACACTTCTCCGGCTTGAATAAATTCGTCGGCCTCACGACGGGAACAGATCCCTGCATTAGCCATAAATTTATTCAGACGAATCGGTTCATTCGGATCCACCTCTGGCAACTCATATTCGATGCGCTGCGGGCGGCTGAACACCTTATTATTCCGACGCGGTTGCTGGCGATTCTGATTATATCCTCCGCGATTATTATACCCCCGGTTATTATATCCGCCCGGGCGATTGTTTTGCTTCGGATAACGAGGTCTCTCGCTTTCCCCGTAAGGCTGCTGAAACCCCTCTCCCACTTCGTTATTACGATTATAATCCTGATTATACCTCGGAGTATTGTTGTAGTTATTGTTCCGACGGTTGTTTCCGTAATTGCCCTGACGGTTATTGCTGTACCCTCCCTGACGATTACCATAGTTGTTAGGACGTTCGTTGCCGTAAGAACGATTTCCTCCATCTCCATAGTTATTGCGGGGATAGTATGGTCTTTCCGCATTCGCACTGTACGAGGAGTGTCCCTCTTCTCCTCCATTTCTTCTGTACTCTACTTTTTCATATCGCTCGGTCGCACCTTCGCGGTTCGACATTCCGATGCGCGGACGCTTAGCTCTTTTTTCGCTTTCCATAGAAATTGTTTGTAATTAAAAATACAAGCCTCTCGGCCTATTAAAAAACATCTGTTATAAATGATAGTTATTTTTTCTCATAAACAAAAATTCGTGCAAACCGAAAGTAAAAACAAATTTACTATCGAGCCGCAGCCTATGTTTGTAAACACGTTGCAAAGATACGAAGGATTTTTCATTTTGCTTCTATTACAATCGAATAAGTTGTTATTTTCTGCTTAAAAAAACAAAAGTTCGGGCCTTTTGTTCGTCCGGCTTGCAAAGAATCTGCCTTACAACCGTTCAAAGCAACAAATACATACTCAATACGGGAATCAGTGGGGTTGTCCTTGCATATTTACCTCCCCTCCTCAGAAACGATTGTTTCTTCAGCCGCTCCCCTATCGCTATACGACACAGAGGAGAAGGGTAAAATCTATCCCTGTGCCGAAATGAGAATTACCATTTTAACCTTTTCTTCCTATTGTATCTATGTGGCATTGCCGGACATTTCAGCCCCCTTTTTTAGAACAGTGAGGGATTGGAGTGAGATTATTAAAACCTCTTCCCTGCCGTGTCCCGTAGTATTATGGGGTGTTTTGCGACAGCAAAATATAGGGGCGGTGTCCGAAGGACAGAGGGGTTAAATAAAATTATCCGCAACAGAGGAAACATATCAAAGTATCAACACCCTCCCTCTGTTCATCGCAGATGAGATAGGGGGAGTGCCCGAAGGGCAAGAGGATTAAGCCTTCAAAAACATAATACATTATCTTTCTCAATCCTTCGCCGAAGAGATCGAACTGTTGCTATCGTCAAGAATTTCATCGCTAAAATTCATGTCTATTCCTTCTGATTTTCTGCTGAACCCAATACAGAACCGACATGCGATAAACGTCGAAGGAGAATAAGAGGCTCTCTTATTCTCCTTCGGTTGCAAGTCTCATTTTTATTTTTCATCTAATCTTGCGAGGCTTCCCCACCTCATCAAAACCCGGTATATGAGTGAGGAGTTATCTTTCGTAATTCCTCTTTTACCGATTCCGAAACATCGAGCGTATCGATAAATTCCCGTATGGAGTCGGCATTAATTACCGTATTCGTCCGTGTCAAAGCCTTCAAAGTCTCGTACGGGTGAGGATAACCTTCCCTCCGCAAAATCGTCTGGATACCTTCGGCTACCACATTCCACATCTGATCGAGATCGCGATATATAGCCGGTTCGTTCAGTAACAGTTTATCCAAGCCTTTGATTGTACTATGGAAGGCAATTAACGTATGAGCCAAAGGAACACCCACATTCCGCAACACGGTCGAATCGGTCAAGTCGCGTTGCAAGCGCGAAACCGGCAACTTCGAAGACAAGTGGTCCAATATGGCATTGGCTATTCCGAGGTTCCCCTCCGAATTTTCATAATCGATGGGGTTCACCTTGTGAGGCATTGCCGACGAACCCACTTCTCCCGCTTTGATTTTCTGCTTGAAATACTCCATAGAAATGTATTGCCAGAAGTCCCGGTCGAGATCTATCACAATCGTGTTGATACGGCGCAAAGCATCGAACAGAGCGGCGAGATTGTCGTAATTCGAAATTTGAGTGGTCCACTCCTCCCGGTCTATTCCCAAGCGCTCTTTCAAAAATCTGTTCCCGAATGCCGGCCAATCGATATCGGGATAAGCAAAACGATGAGCATTGAAATTACCGGTAGCTCCTCCGAACTTACCACTCACCGGAACCGATTCGAGCAAAGCCATCTGCCGCTCCAACCGATAGCCGAATACCCGTATCTCTTTCCCCAGACGGGTGGGCGATGCCGGCTGCCCGTGAGTTTTGGCAAGCATGGGAATATCTTTCCATTCCTCGGCATACCGGTTGATAATAGCCAGCATATCTTTCAACACCGGGAAATAACAATCGTGCAAAGCCTCTTTCAACAAAAGAGGAACCGACGTATTATTAATATCCTGTGAAGTCAATCCGAAATGGATAAACTCTTTATAAGCCTCCAAATGCAATTCGTCGAATTTCTCTTTGATAAAATACTCGACAGCTTTCACATCATGATTAGTAACAGACTCTATCGACTTCACTTTTTCGGCATCGGCCTCCGTAAAATCGGTATATATCTTGCGCAACGCCGGGAACAAATCAGGATTTACCCCCGAGAGCTGAGGAAGCGGCAATTCGCACAATGCAATGAAATACTCGATTTCGACCCGTACCCTATACCGGATAAGTGCCCATTCCGAAAAATAAAGCGACAAATTTTCCACCTTATTGCGATAGCGGCCATCGACAGGAGATATAGCCGTGAGTGATGATAATTCCATAGTCTTTTATTTGAAATAGAGTACAAAAATACGATTTCCCCGGCAATTTTTACACAATAATTTCATTTTTTGTTTTGCAGATAAAAAAATAGTATTACCTTTGCAACGCTTTTCGGCAAACTATCCGGGCGTTTAGCTCAGCTGGTTTAGAGCATCTGCCTTACAAGCAGAGGGTCGGCGGTTCGAATCCGTCAACGCCCACTATCCCAAAAACAACTATATATGTCCGCACTTGTAAGAATCAGTCTTGCAGGTGTTTTTTTGTTTTATGGCAAAGTCTACTCTTTACCATATACAGAAGATGCAGCCTACCATTTGCATATTAGGCAAAAAATGGGTCAGTAAAAATTTAGTGGGGATTGTTCTTGTATATTCTCTCCCATATATAGCTAACACCGTTCTCCGTAATACTACGGGATATAGGGGGAGGGAGATACATCACTCTGTTCCTGTTATCGAATTTTACAAAAAAGCGCCTGCATTTCTGCAAGCGCTTCTGTGACCCCGGAGGGACTCGAACCCTCGACCCAATGATTAAGAGTCATTTGCTCTACCAACTGAGCTACGGAGTCGACTTCTTAAATGGAACGGGTGCAAAGGTAACTCTTTTCGAGAAACCGGCAAACGATTATTCAAAAAAATTTCTCGCAACCACTATTTTTGATACTCCGGCAAACGATCCGGCTATCCAAGACAATCATCTTCCCCCGAAACCGCACTTTCCCAATCCATTCTTTCCGACTCTTCAAACGTATAAAGCTCCGACGGGTGATTACGGGTAAGTGCCACCAACTCCACATCTTTACCCACTCGTATGCCTTCCTCGTAAAGTCGGTTTTCCACCGTCTTATAAGCCAGTTCAGGGTGATTGTTATCCCCGCTGAGATGACATAGAAAAATATTTCGCAAAGCCGGCGTATAGATTCGAGCCAAATATTCGGCCGTACGGGCATTGTCCATATGGCCGCTATCGGCAAGGATACGTCTCTGCAAATGGAGAGGATAAGAACCGTTACGCAACATCGCCTCATCGTAATTCGATTCGATGACCAGATAATTAGCTTGCCGCAAATATTTATCTGCCGTAGGCGTGATATGCCCCAAATCGGTCGCAAAAGCAAAATACAAATTCCCGTAAGAAATAAAAAAGCCTACGTTGTCGCTCCCGTCATGGGGTACTTCGAAGGCTGTAATCGTAAAATCCTTGATCTTGAACGGAATCTCTTTTACAATAGGCCGATGAGCGCTGTAAATTTTATCGACCATACAATAATTACGATTCATTCCGTTCTTGATGGCCTCGGTGGTATAAATGGGTATGCCGTATTTTTCGCCTAATGTCCCTGCCGCCTTGATATGGTCGGCATGGTCGTGGGTAATGCACAGAGCAACGATTTTTTCAAAAGGGATACCATACTCTTTCAAAACCTTCTTGATCGTCCGCACACCCTTGCCGGCATCGATCAGTATGCCATACTCCTCGTTTCCCAGATAATAACAATTGCCGCTACTGCCGCTGGCAAGGCTTAGAAATTGTAAGCTCATATCCTTTTTTCTCCTCGGGGCACAAAGATAGCTTTTTAACGGCACAATTGAAAATTATCGAAGGTAAGATATTTAGAATCCGTTTAAATTTCTTCGATCTCCGACGAAGCATAAAGGCAAAAAAAACGATTCTGCCAATAGAGATTGTCCTTCATCTCCCCAGCCGTGTCTTGTAGCATTACAGGGTGTTTTACAACGCAAAATATAGAGGAGGTGTCCACAAGACGGAGGGGTTGAATCTATAATTAAAAAATTCTATGCTATTCTTCTTAACCCCTCTCCTCAGAAACTACTGTTTCTTCGGTGTCTCCCCTATATGGCCAACGCCACACAGGGGAGAAGGGTTAATACAATCCATCTCATTCTCCAAAATAATGCGGCAGAGGGGCATTAAAATTCCTCCCCTGCTATGTGTAGTATTACGTTCCCATAAAGGAAATATAGGGGGAGTGCCCACAGGGCGAAGGGGTTAAACTCTATAATCAGAGGAAAAAACCTACTTATAAAGTAAAAAAATGGCAGGGGTTTTCTGATAATCATACTTCGTCTTCGCCCACTCACCCAACGAGAGCGTACGAATACTTTCATCGGGGCAAGAAATATCCGCCGCCACGCACAACCTCGTATGAGGACGACAGGAACGCACCAAATCCTCTATCATCTTATGATTACGATAAGGCGTTTCGATAAATATCTGCGTCTGCCCTTCGGCATATACCCGTTGTTCGAGCTGCTTGATTCTCTTTATCCGTTCTCCCGCCTCGATAGGTAGGTAACCCTGAAAAGCGAAACTCTGCCCGTTGAATCCCGAAGCCATCAGCGACATCAATATCGACGAAGGGCCCACCAATGGAACCACAGGCAAATGTTCCCGTTGGGCGATCGCCACCACATCGGCCCCCGGGTCGGCCACAGCCGGGCAACCGGCCTCCGAAATCACGCCTGTCGCATATCCCTGCCGCAACGGTTCGAGAAATCCCGACACCTCCGTCGCCTCCGTGTGACGGTTCAATTCATAAAACGTCAAGTCGTCGATACAAATATCGGGATTCGATTTTTTGAGAAACCGTCGGGCCGAACGCACATTCTCTACGATAAAGTGACGTATCCCGGCTATTACTTCGCGGTTATAAGAAGGCAGCACCTGCTCGACTGGTGTATCGCCCAGAGGAACAGGAATCAGATATAATGCGGTTTTGAGCATACAAATTCGATTTATCGGCAAAACCCATTTTCACCGTTCGACAAAAATAGGTATTTTTGCCCAAAGAGAAAAACAGAAACTGTTATGACAGACCTGCCTGCCCCATTTATCGAACGCACCCGCCGATTACTCGGTGACGACTATCCCCGCTTTGCCGAGACCCTCGAATCGGAATCTCCGACAAGCATACGGCTCAACCCTTCGAAAAGCACTCCGACAGGCACGATAGGCGATCCGGTTCTCTGGGCTCGACATGGGTTCTATCTCTCTTCCCGGCCAACGTTTACCTTCGACCCCCGGCTTCACGCCGGAGCCTACTACGTACAAGAAGCGGCCTCGATGTTCCTCAATCGGGTAATACGGCAATACGTTCATGAGCCGGTCCGTTATCTCGACCTTTGTGCCGCTCCCGGCGGAAAATCGACCGATGCCGTTGCGTCGCTTCCGGTCGGCAGTTTAATCGTCAGCAATGAAGTCATACCCAACCGGGCGCATATCCTCACCGAAAACATTGTCAAATGGGGATCGCCCTATTGCATAGTCACCCGCAACGAAGCCTCGGCATTCGGCGCACTCGAAGAATACTTCGACATCATTGCCGCCGATGTCCCTTGTTCGGGAGAAGGCATGTTCCGCAAAGACCCCGCCGCCATCACCGAGTGGTCTGCGGCGAATGTGGCGCATTGCGCCGAACGACAGCGCGCCATTCTCACCGATGTGTGGAATGCCCTTCGACCCGGCGGATTGTTCATTTACAGCACCTGTACCTACAACACCGAAGAAAACGAGGAGATGATCGGTTTCCTCCGAAAAAAGTTCGGAGCCATACCTCTCACAGTCGATATCGACCCAGCTTGGAACATAACGCCTGCACTCGTTGGCGATCTGCCCGCCTATCGCTTCATGCCCCACCGTACCCGGGGCGAAGGTCTCTTTATGGCAATCCTTCGGAAACCGGGCGAACCCGGTGAAACTCGACGAGAGGCTCTCCTCTCGACAGCCGAAAAGACAGAGAAACGCAACAAAAAAAATAAAACACCCCGAATAGCTATACCCGATGAATGGAGGCTTCTCGTTGCCAACCCCGACCGCTATACATTCATATCCGACGAAGAGAAAATTATCGCTATCCCGGCCGAATATACAACCGATTATAAACTCCTCGACCGACATCTCGACCTGTTGCATACCGGTATCACCGTAGCCACGCTCAAAGGAAAAGACTACGTGCCGCATATCTCGCTGGCCCTCTCCACAGCCTTCGATACGAACCAAGTCGTCCACTACGAGGCCTCCCTCGACACAGCCCTTGCCTACCTCCGACGAGAAAGCCTCTTCCTGCCCACCGACTTACCCCGAGGATATATACTTGTCACCTATGAAGGATTTCCTCTCGGCTGGGCAAAACATCTCGGCAACCGAACCAACAACCTCTACCCGCAAGAGTGGAGAATCCGTAGCGGATATACGCCCGATACTCCGTTCGAATTGAACATCGCACCGAAATAACGACATAAATCTTCTCTCGGACTTCCCCTCCGGCACTGCGTGCCACCTCCCCTATTGCTGACGCCACAAAGAGGAGGAGGAAAACACATACCTCTCTGTTCCTGTTATCAAAAGTATTAACACTTCTCCCCTGTGTTTTGCACAGTAAAATATAGGGGAGAGACAGAGGAGCGGTAGCGACGATGAGAGGGGTTAGAAATACTACATCATTCTTGCTTATGGTATTGAAAAACGACATCTCATCAGTCTGCTTATATCGGACATATCCCTTCCTCCCTACTTTTACCCGATACCGATCGGGTAAAAAAATTCAATCATGCCATAAAATGCGAATGCCCCGACCATACATTCGCCTCAAAAAAAGTATGGAAACACAAGAACAGAAATTCACCCGGGAACTGGCAAATAGCCGTATGCAAATAGAACTGTTACGCAATCAAGTATTGCTGCGTTATTACGCACAATTGCTCGAACTCGATATTATGCAGCATCCCAAAGAAGTGAAAACGCTCATGAGCAGCATTAACACCCTCGAACGTTATGCTCGCAAATACACCCCCAAAGACTCTGCCGAGGTTACTCCCGTCTCTAACGAAATCCAACCGATGACAAACGGGAAAGAAACGGCAACAAACACAGTTCCACACGAAAGAGAAAAAACCGAAACTATTGAACCGAAAAAAATACAGAATACGGCTGTCGCAAAACCCACCCCACATACGCCGGTCAAACCGCCACACCTCTCATCAGTGACAAATTTCCCCGAAGGAATAAAGATAAAGAAAGTTGCCCATCGAAGTAAAACACACCGAAAATAACCTCCGGGGAAAACACAAAATCGATTTTTCGACCACACAGTCGTCTCCGGTATGAATTTTCATATATTTAAACTTACCGAATACAAAAAGCACATTCGGTATAAAAATAAATAAACTTGTTTGTTCTGCGCTCGACTTTCATTATATTTGCACGTGATGCAAAGGAAATCGAACCCGGCCGTGCAAAAAATTTTTACATCGGGTCATTTGTTTTTTCTTTGTACAGAAACAACGGGCAGAAGCAGTAACTGCATCGCTCTTTATATTCCTCCTTAAAATACAGCCCTATGAAAACTCTGAAACTGATAAAAAACGACCCGTGGCTGGCTCCCTATAAACAGGCTATCGAAGGCCGGCACAATCGTGCCGTGGAAAAAATTTCGGAACTAACCGGCGGAACAGGAAACCTTTCCGATTTTGCCGACGGCTATCTTTACTTCGGATTACATAAAGAAAACGACTACTGGGTATTTCGGGAGTGGGCGCCCAATGCCAATGCCATCTATTTGATAGGAAACTTCTCGAACTGGAAAGAACGCCCCGAATATCGGTTATTGGCCATCGGCAGAGGAGTATGGGAAATAAAACTTCCACTCGATACGTTACACCATCTCGACTTTTACAAACTATCTGTACACTGGCCCGGAGGACAAGGAGAACGCATTCCGGCATGGGCCACGAGAGTCGTGCAAGACCCCGAAACATATATCTTCTCGGCACAAATTTGGGATCCCGAAAAGCCTTTCGTTTTTTCAAAAAAGCCGTTTCGCCCCCAAACCTCCCCGCTACTGATTTACGAATGTCACATCGGTATGGCGCAACAGGAAGAAAAAGTTGGCAGTTATACCGAATTTAAAGAAAAAATACTTCCCCGCATTGTTGCCGACGGATACAACGCCATACAAATCATGGCTATACAAGAGCACCCCTATTACGGTTCTTTCGGGTATCACGTATCCAGTTTCTTCGCCCCGTCGTCTCGCTTCGGAACACCCGACGAATTGAAATCGCTCATCGACGAAGCTCATAAAATGGGAATAGCCGTTATTATGGACATCGTACACTCTCATGCCGTCAAGAACGAAGTCGAAGGGTTAGGCCGATTCGATGGCTCGTACAATCAATACTTTTACGGCGACCACAGGCGAGAGCACCCCGCTTGGGACTCTTTGTGTTTCGACTATGGAAAAAACGATGTAATCCACTTCTTGCTCTCCAACTGCAAATACTGGCTCGACGAATTCAGGTTCGACGGTTTCCGATTCGACGGCGTTACCTCGATGCTCTATTACAACCACGGTTTGGGACAAGCTTTCGGTTCGTACGACGACTATTACAACGGAGGGCAGGACGACAATGCCATCGTTTATCTCACTCTGGCCAATGAACTCATTCACCAAGTAAATCCTCGGGCGATAACCATCGCCGAAGAAATGAGCGGAATGCCGGGATTAGCAGCGAAATTCAACGACGGAGGAATAGGGTTCGATTACCGAATGGCTATGGGAATACCCGATTTCTGGATAAAGACCATTAAAGAGAAAAAAGACGAGGACTGGAAACCCACGGCCATATTTTGGGAACTGACCAATCGGCGTTCCGATGAAAAGACCATCAATTATGCCGAGAGCCACGACCAAGCACTGGTCGGCGATAAAACCATTATCTTCCGGCTCATCGACGACGTCATGTACTGGCACATGAGCAAAGGAGATACCAATCTGATCGTAGATCGAGGCATGGCCCTGCATAAAATGATACGGCTGGTAACCCTCTCGACTATCAACGGCGGTTACCTCAACTTCATGGGAAATGAATTCGGCCACCCCGAATGGATCGATTTTCCGCGTCAAGGAAACGGCTGGTCCTATAAATACGCCCGTCGGCAATGGGACCTCGTAGATCGAAATGATTTGAAATATCAATACCTCGGAGCCTTCGACGAAGCCATGATTCACGTCGTAAGCCAAAAGAAAAAATTCGAACGAACCCCTATTGTCAAACTCTGTGAAAACGACGGAGACCAAGTACTCGCATTCCTGCGCGACGATCTGCTTTTCGTATTCAACTTCCACCCGTTCAAATCCTTCAACGGATACGGCATTTTGGCCCCGACAGGAGAATACGAGCACATACTCAGTAGCGACGATCCTGCATTCGGAGGATACGGACTCATCGATATGAAAGTGAAACACCTCACCCGACACGATCCGTTATTCGAAAAAGACAACAAAGAATGGCTCATGCTCTACCTCCCGGCACGGACAGCTCAGATTTTAAGATGGAAAAAGCCCGAACCCGGAGAAACAAAGAATGCAAGTAAATCGAAAAAATCGGCTGGTTCGATAAAGAATGAGAATAAAAGCAAAAAGAAATAGTCTCTCGACAATCCGTTTAGATATGGAAAAGCGTAATAAATGCAAAGCTCGAAATGCAGTAATTCACACAATTGGCATTTATTAAGTAGTAATCTTTCATTCGGAAGCTCATGAAAAAAATTCTTGGAACGCTACTGATATTCACAAATATCGTGATATTCTCTGGTTGTATTCTTAACGAAGATGAAAAATTCAATCCGGTCGCTTTGAAAATCGAGAGTACAGATTTGACACAAACGACCCGTGACGAATATACGATACCGGCGGGAGGAGGGCAGCTAACTGTTTATAGTACAGAAGAAAAGAATCCTTTTTGCTTCATCAACTGGCTAGAAATAAACGGTATAGAATGCTATCTGGACAGCGTAGAAAATGACTTATACAACGACAGGGCAGACTATTCCTACGACTGGGGAGAAATTATCATCTCATCGGCCACTCTACCGGTCAAAAACAATATTACAATTCGTCCGAATCTTTCTGAGAAAGAGAGAAAAATTCGCATAGGATTCAATTGTTTCAGATACGATTATAGAATTCTGGATATAATCCAACTTTCGAATGAAAGCAACCCTTAACGAGCTTTACAAAATCGAGTTACGACGAAGATAGTCTATTGAGAAAGCCATGATACCGAAAGTAATCGAACAATTACCGAGGACATTTTTGCCTCTTACAGAATCTCCTGCTCGAATTTCCGGCACTCCACCGACGAAAATCGAAGAAAAGAAACAAGATAGATACATGTTTGTAACGCTTCTGTAACATCAATATCGTTTCTTTGCGAGTGAAAAAACATGCAAATTGGACATTATGGAAACGTTCTATCTGATCATCGTTATTTTTATCTTTCTCATCGCCATTTTCGATTTATCGGTGGGAGTCAGTAACGATGCCGTCAACTTCCTCAATTCGGCTATCGGGGCAAAAGCAGCCCCCTTCAAAGTAATTATGGCGGTCGCCGCAATAGGAATCTTTGTAGGAGCCTCCATGTCGAACGGTATGATGGATATCGCACGGCATGGAATATATCAGCCCCAATATTTCTACATGAACGAAATCATGAGTATCTTGTTGGCGGTCATGCTCACAGATGTAGTTTTACTCGACATATTCAATACGATGGGACTCCCCACATCGACCACCGTATCGATGATATTCGCATTGTTAGGCGGCACATTTGCTTTGGCTATCGTGAAAACGATAAATAGCGCAGGAGCCTTGCAAATGGGAGACCTCATCAATACAGACAAAGCTCTGCAAGTAATCGTAGCCATTTTCGTATCCGTAGCCATCGCCTTCTTCTTTGGTGTTTTGGTACAATACATCGCCCGCTTGATTTTCAAATTCAATTACCAGAAACAGTTAAAATACTTCGGTGCGCTGTTCGGCGGATTCGCGGCTACCTCCATCATCTATTTCATACTTATCAAGGGATTAAAAGAGTCCACGCTGATGACTCCCGAAAACCGCCAATGGATTCACGACAACACACAAATACTTTTAGGCTGTTGCTTCCTATGCACGACAATACTCATGCAGGTACTCATGTGGTGTCGCATAAACATTTTGAAAATAGTCGTCTTGTTGGGAACTTTTGCTCTGGCATTAGCTTTTGCGGGAAATGACTTAGTCAATTTTATCGGTATGCCTTTGGCCGGTTATTCGACCTACCACGACTACATAGCCAACAGCAATGGCGTCAGTCCCGATCAGTACTTGATGACCTCTCTTCTCGATTCGGCTTCGACGCCTTCCATATTCCTCATCGGTTCAGGCATAATTATGGTTGTCGCCCTGCTCACCTCCAAAAAAGCACATAACGTAATCAAAACGTCTCTCGACCTATCCCGTCAGGAAGCCGGAGAAGAAAGTTTCGGGACTTCTCCCATCGCTCGTAAATTGGTGCGCATGACAACAAATACATCTTCTTTTATTGTCAATAACATACCGCCCAAAGCTAGAACTTGGCTCAACGCCCGATTCGACAAAGACGAAGTCATACTCGAACACGGTGCAGCATTCGACTTAATTAGAGCCTCGGTAAATTTGGTGCTTGCCAGCTTGTTGATCGCATTGGGAACCTCGCTGAAACTACCCCTATCCACTACCTATGTCACCTTTATGGTTGCTATGGGTACATCTCTTGCCGACAGAGCTTGGGGACGCGATAGTGCCGTTTACCGTATCACCGGAGTCATCTCCGTTATCGGAGGTTGGTTTCTCACAGCCGGAGCCGCTTTTTTGATTTGTTTTACAGTGACGATGATTGTCTACTTCGGAGGTAGTATCGCTATTATCCTGTTGGGAGCATTAGCCGCTTATATGCTCATACACAGCCAAATATCATACAATAAAAAACTAAAACAAGAAAAAAACAGTTCGCTGGCACAACAAATGGTCGCCAACAAAGACAAGCAAGAAGCACTTGTCTTATTGCGAAAATTCAGTCGGGAAGAATTCGCCAAAGTCCTCGAATGGAGTGCCGACCTATATCATCGCGTCACCACCGGTTTCCTCAACGAAAGTTACAGAACCCTGCGCAAAGCGATGGGCGATATAGAAACGGAACGGCGATACTTCAAACAAGTAAAACGTTTGGGAACCATAGGAGTCTCCCACTTGAATGACAAAGTAGGATTAGAAAAAGGTCTCTATTATTTTCAAGGGAACGATTTCTCTTACGACATTATCCACTCCATAAAAAGAACCTGCGAACCTTGTTTGGAACACACAGACAATAATTTCAATCCTTTGGAGCAAAGTCAGAAAGACAGCTTTGGAGAGATAGCACAATCGATCGTATCGTTCTTGGAGAAAAGCCGGCAATCGATCGAAAAAGATGCGTTCGGAGATCTTGCCGCCCTCTACAATCAAGGGAATATACTCATCAATCAGTTAGGCGTACTCAAACGGGAAGAAATACGTCACATGCGGGAACAAGTCTCCTACATCAAAGTAGGAATCGTTTACCTCACTGTCATTCAAGAATCCCAAAATGTAGTAGCTTACACGATAAACCTGTTGAAAATGAATCAAAAATTTCAGGAAGGAAATTAATAATCACATAAAGTCTCAATTTGCATCTTTTAATTTTTGAGAACTTGGGTTGCCTTTTGCGGGAGTAAAGGGCAACTCTCTTTTTATAGACAAAATAGGGCTTATCATTTCTGAATATGCCCTATCGGTTATAATGACTCAGTCGATAATTTAGCAAAGATATGACTCCGTGGAAAATCAGAAGGAATAGTGTTTTTACACATCTAACCCCTCTCCTCAGAAACTATCGTTTCTTCGGTGTCTTCCCTATATCGCTAACGCAACTCACCGCAATGCTACGGAACACGGCAAGGGAGAAGGGTAAATGTAATCTTCTCTTTCGATAAAATAATGTGGCAGAAAGGTATTAAACCTCCTCTGTGTGGAGCAGCCATATAGGGAAGGAGGCACGCAGTGACGGAGGGGTTAAAATCCGCAACAGAGGAAACGTATCAACCTCATCGAAGAGTTCGAAATGTGATTATTTACAAAGAATTCATCTCTAAAATTCAAGCCTATCCTCACGAATTTTCTACCGAATCGTTATGCTTCGATTTCGTATTATTTTTTTTCATGAGGAACGATACGAATCCCCACGTCGGAAATTCCTCTGATACGATCGTCCCGCATAGCTTGTTGCACAGTGAAAATATGTTCCTTCTCTCCCGAAAAGCGGAAATCGTCATTCAGCAAAACCTCCTGCTGATAATAAGAGCCCCAACCTCCGCCCGACCATCGTCCGAATTCATCGGCCAATTCACAATTTACCGTATCGGTTTTCAAAACTCCGCCCTCGTCGTTGTAAGAAACGAAAAGCCACAAATTCCTATACGTATAATCTCCGTTATGCCGCAGAGACAAATAGACATCATACCGGTTCACGGTATCGGGAACTTCCGGTGTAAAGCGTTGTACGTCCCGTTTGAACCAGCCGTTTTTAGGAAGGGTATTAAACTCGTTATACACATCGGTTCGCCCGCAGGAGACCGCACCTCCCAGCAAAAGACAAACGATGCCTATATTTACCAAGTTCCTCCACATACGCCCATCTATTCTTTCTTATCGGAAGCGGCAGGTTTAGACGAATTGTTTTCACTACCGTTGCGAGCAGCAGCCGTATGGTTGCCATTGTCATTTCCGCCCTTTTTATTTCCATCGCGGGAAGACTTATTCTGGTTCCGATTGTTATTATTAGAACGGTTATTGCGCTCGCCCGACTGTTGACGACGATTGTTATTACCTCCGTTATTATTCCGTTTCTTATTTTTCTTCGCCTTATCGAAGCGAGTCAAACTGTCTTGTCCCACCACGTCTTCGAAATCACGACGTTCGGGAGCACGAGCTCCGGCTTCCGACTCCAATGTATCGGGCTTTATTCCTTTCTTATTCAAAGCAATTACCTCGAATACCCTATCGGCAGAAATCGTTACCAAATTGGCGGCAATAGACTTATCGGTCGAATAAGTCATCTCACGTTTGAAAATATCGGTTTTGAAGTGATAATAGGTATTCATCTTCGTTTCCAACGGAATCTCTCGCGATGGTAACCGCTTCTGGGCTTCCACGTATGCATCGGCCTCATAATTCAAGCAACATTTCAATTTGGCACATTGTCCGGCCAACTTTTGAGGATTGAGGGCTATATCTTGGAAACGGGCAGCACTGGTCGCTACCGAGACAAAGTTGGTCATCCAACCCGAACAGCACAATTGACGCCCACAGGGTCCCAAGCCCCCGATACGTCCGGCTTCCTGACGCGCCCCGATCTGCTTCATCTCGATACGCACCCTGAACGCTTCGGCCAACACTTTAATCAACTGGCGAAAATCGACCCGCTCGTCGGCAATGTAATAGAAGATGGCCTTATTACCGTCTCCCTGATATTCGACATCGCCGATCTTCATATTCAAATGCAAATCTTCGGCAATCTTGCGGGCTCGAATCATCGTATCATGCTCTTTCGCCTTAGCTTCTTCGAATTTTTCCAAGTCATTGGGTTTGGCTTTCCGGTAGACACGCTTTAACTCAGGATTATCGATCTTTACATTGTTCTTTTTCATCTGTATTAAGACCAAACGCCCGGTGAGAGTAACCTCACCGATATCATGACCGGGCGAAGCCTCGACAGCGACCAAATCGCCAGGAGCGAGTTTGATATGAGTTGTATTACGGTAATATCCTTTTCGGGTATTTTTGAAACGCACCTCGACCAAATCGGTATCGTCGTGCGATTCGGGAATATCGGACAGCCAGTCGTAGACTTCCAATTTCGCACCTTTCCGACGACAAGCGCACGGGTCGAGTTGTGTTTTTTCCGACGGATTTATCGTATTGTTATCGTTTGTATTATCCATTTTGAATTTGTCGTTAACAAGAACAAAGCCATAGATCGTACACGAATTTCATTCGGGTAACGCCCTACGGCCTCGTCATTCGTTTTTAAAGTGGAGCGGTATGGCGTCTCCTTGTTATTTGGCGAAACTTACAGCCCGAGTTTCCCGGATAACGGTAATCTTCACCTGACCGGGATAAGTCATCTCGTCTTGAATACGTTTTGCAATTTCGGTAGACAAGTTTTCGGTTTCGGCATCGCCTATCTTGTCGGCTCCGACAATCACCCGCAATTCGCGGCCGGCCTGTATGGCATAAGTCTTCAACACGCCCGGATAAGACAGAGCCAACTGTTCGAGATCGTTCAACCGTTTAATGTAAGCCTCGACGATTTCGCGACGAGCGCCGGGACGAGCTCCCGAAATAGCGTCGCACACTTGTACGATAGGAGCCAACAGACTGGTCATTTCGGTTTCGTCGTGGTGAGCTCCGATAGCATTACAAATGTCTGGCTTTTCCTTATATTTCTCCGCCAACTTCATGCCTAACAATGCATGCGGCAATTCGGGTTCCTCATCGGGCACTTTACCTATATCGTGCAACAAACCGGCCCGACGGGCTTTCTTGGGATTCAAACCGAGTTCCGAAGCCATAACGGCACAAAGGTTCGCCGTTTCACGAGAGTGTTGCAGCAAGTTCTGCCCGTAGGAAGAACGGTATTTCATTTTACCCACCAGACGAATCAATTCGGGATGCAGACCGTGCACGCCTAAATCAATGGCAGTGCGTTTACCGGTCTCGATAATTTCTTCCTCGATCTGTTTACGTACTTTGGCAACCACCTCTTCGATACGTGCCGGGTGGATTCGGCCGTCGGTTACCAACTGATGCAAGGCCAGACGAGCGATTTCACGGCGAACGGGATCAAAAGCCGAAAGCACAATGGCTTCGGGGGTATCGTCCACGATAATTTCCACCCCGGTAGCCGCTTCGAGAGCTCGGATATTACGACCTTCACGCCCGATAATACGGCCCTTGATTTCATCGGATTCGATATGGAATACCGTAACCGAGTTTTCGATAGCCGTTTCGGTCGCTACCCGTTGGATACTTTGTATCACGATACGTTTCGCTTCCTTGTTGGCCGTCATTTTGGCATCGTCCATAATGTCGTTGATATAAGAGGCTGCCTGCGTCTTGGCTTCTTCCTTCAAAGATTCTACCAAACGTTCTTTCGCTTCTTCGGCAGAGATTCCCGAAAGGTGTTCGAGCCGTTCCACTTCGGACTTATGGAGTTTTTCCAGTTCTTGTTTTTTCTTCTCTACCATTTCGAGCTGAGTATCGAGGTTGGCACGAATGGCATCGGTCTCACTTTTCTTCTTTTGCAGGTCTTGTTGCTGCTGGGAAAGCTGCATTTCCCGTTGTTTCAGTTTAGCCTCGGCCGACTGTATCTTGGCATTGCGGGCATTCGCCTGCTTTTCCATTTCGGCTTTCATGTGGATAAACTTCTCTTTCACTTCGAGCAGCTTGTTTTTCTTAATTACTTCGGCTTCTTTTTCGGCCTCTTCCAAAATCGTTTTCGACCGAGTCGCCAGCAGATAGCGGTTCACCAGAAAGACAACAAGCCCCCCTATGACCAAACCGCCAATCACTGAAAAAATCAATAGTATGTAATTCATCTTTTCTAAATTATAGTTATAAAAAAAGCACTACCAACCTGTCCTTTCGAAGGACCTGTCGCAGTGCAGGAATTATCTCTCTTTTCCGTACCGTTATTCTCCGGTATGTCCGTCTAATATCTTCGCAGCCTCGGCTTCAAGTTTTCTTAAATCGGCCAGCAAGGTTTTACGGTCTTGTACCATCTCACAGTACAATCGAGCCATCTCTACCGCCACCATCGCCATCATAGATTCCGAATCCATCAATCCGTCTTTATACTTGTCCTTATAAAAAGCCCAACGCTTGTTGAACAAGTCGGCAGCATCTCTCCAATATTTTTCGTCCGCTCCATAATCGACCCGCAAGGCTAACGGGGTTTTCAGATCGGCGATCCTCAGAGTTATTTTTAATTTATCATCGTTCATAGCATCTATTCGTTCAAGAGTGAGATGCATTTATCGATTTCCCGCACTAATCTGGCAAACCTGACTTTTGTTTCTTCGGTACTCGAACCATCTTGCCCCGCAACCGTCTTCGAGAGTTTCAAATTTCCATATCTTTTCTCCAACTCTTCGTACTTACTTTGCAAAGCTTGCATCTCTTGTTTCTGATGCATCAACTGCTCTTTCAAAATACCGTTTTCGTTCTCGAAAGCTTTACATAAATCACTCATAGCATGAAACTTAGCAATCAGTGAATCTATTATATCTTTCGAACTTCCGGCCATTATCCCACCAAATTTCTATACAAATATAGGTATTTCCCGCCAAAAGCTGTAACATCGGCCCAATTATTTCTTTTTTTCTCTCTTTTATTACAAATTTTAAATTTATTTATCTCTTATCGCCATACAACGATATAGAAAGAAATCAATCAAAAACAGCTGTTCAAAACTGGGAGTAAATGAAAGGAACCAGTTCGCTCGAACGTACCTGCAAGACAAAGAAGAGTACCAGCGCCAGAATAGCTGCCTTAACCACCAGCGGCGACCACGAAAGCTCGCGTTGCAACCACTGCGACCAGCGATGCGGGGCAAAATGGAGCAGATAACCGACTACCAAAGCCACGAATATAACGGCGTATCCCGACACGAAGGCGGGAATGGCTTCGGGACGGAAGTTGGTGAATATCTGGGTAAATATCTGTCCGGCAACATCAAGAGAAGGCGACCGAAAGAATATCCAGCCGGCGGCCACAACATGGAACGTGAGCAAAACATGAAAGAAATGGCGGATAATACCCGGGCGATCGTCTTTCGCCACAGGGAATATACGCCGGTAAACTTTATGGACAATCAACAAAACGCCATGCCAAGCACCCCATATCACAAAAAGCCACGAAGCTCCATGCCAAAGTCCACCCAGCACCATAGTTATGAACAAATTGAAATAGGTACGGACTTTGCCTCGACGATTCCCGCCCAAAGATATATAGAGATAGTCTCGCAACCAACTCGACAAAGAGATATGCCAGCGACGCCAGAACTCGGTAATAGAACCCGACTTATAGGGAGAATCGAAATTGATTTTAAAACGATACCCCATAAGCAAGGCTATGCCGATAGCCATATCGGAATAACCCGAAAAATCACAGTATATCTGCAAGGTATAGCCATAGACACCCATAAGATTCTCGAACCCAGTATAGAGCATGGGATTGTCAAAAATGCGGTCTACGAAATTGACACTAATGTAGTCGGAGATAACCACCTTTTTAATCAATCCGCACATGACGAGAAAAAGACCTTCACCCAACAGCATAGGTGTAATCTCCAACGGACGGTGTATCTGAGGGACAAAGTCTTTCGCCCGAACTACGGGACCCGCCGCCAACGGAGGGAAGAACGAGAGGTAAAAAACATAATCTCTCAAATTCGTCACCGGGGACATTTGCCGCCGATACACATCTATAATATAGCTCAACGAACGGAAAGTGAAAAAAGAGATACCGATGGGCAACACAATATCCAACGGCTCGAAAGGCTCACGGGTGAAATCGGCAATCGTACCCAGTAACAAGTTGGTGTATTTGAAATAACAGAGCATGCCCAAATTGACCGCCATGCTCATCAAAACGAAAAATCGACGCATCCATTTCCACGAAACCCAACCTAAAAGCCGCCCCAACGAATAGTCCGAAAGGGCGACGAAAAGCAACAACAGGAAACACAGCCCACTCGATTTATAATAGAAATAGAGAGAAAAAAGTATCACGAAGTAGATACGCAAAGTATCGCGCCTCGCCAACAACCTGTATATCCAGATAAATCCGACGAAAAGAAACAGAAACAATCCGGTATTGAACATGAGCGGATTCTGCCCGTCATAAACGAATAAATCCACGACTTTCGATACGTCGATACTTTCCCAAAAGGAGATCGCACCGGTCTTTATATTATTGAGCCACTCTATCCACATATTCCTGATAAGCTTTCATAAGAGCACGATACAACATTTCGCCCTGCACCCGATAGCCCGTCTCGGTGCAATGGGTACGGTCATAGGCCATGAACCCGGCCTTCCGCCATTGCGAGGACGAACCTTCGCCTCCGGCAATTTCGTACCAATCCCAACAAGCCAGCCGATGCTCCACCGCATAGGAACGAATCGTTTCCCGAACGAGTTTTACCCGAGCATTCGGCGTATAATAAACTCTACGTTTTTTATTTACGCGACGCACCCGACGCCGAGCACATTCGGCCGGAGTAGTCAGCAAAATTTGAGCCTGCGGACAATCTTTTCGCAAAGACGAAACGACGGTATCGATCTGTTTATATAACTCGTCGCGGGTCAAAGAGGTGGAAAACGACTCATTCGTACCCAACGACAAAACAATAAGCGACGGCGAGAGTGCTGCCACTTGCTCGGAAAAGCCGGGAATGGCAGCATAACTACTGTAAAAAGCCCCGTTGTTGCCGATAGTGTGGTAAAGAATTCCGCTCTCACCGGTTTCAAGGCTCGCTCCATAAATGGCCAAAGGCGTCTCTTTCGAGACGGCTTCTCCCGTAAGATGAACACTACACACGGACTCCTCCCACGAAAAATGGGTCAAAAAAGGTAATCGGGTTTCACCCTCCACCAAAAAGGGTTCTGAAATTACTCCCGGAAAAGAGTCGACCGGCGCATGGAACAAACGAACTTTCTTGAAACCTGCACAGTCATCGGTCTTACTAAGCGTGGAAACCGTCAAATCAATGCGACCGTTACGGGGTACAATAGCTATACCTCCTACTCCCGGTGTATAGTTACTATACTTCCGCCCTACACAACGAGAAAAATTCCAACTTCCGTCCGCCACGACCGAATAATCTCTCGGTTCATTGGTCTTCGCTAACTTCAAAGGAACGACCAACCCACGCCCTGCATCCCCGAACCTTCGCTGCAACGGTAATCGGACAGCCTCGGTGAGAAACCCTGCCTGAACATGCGAATCGCCGATATGAACCATCGCCACTACCCGAGGAACAGTATCCGTGTCGTTCTGCAACCGTACCATTCCATCGAACAGAGCCGACCAATCGGCATCGTTAAACTCGATAACGTTTTTCTCTTTTTTCAAAAAAGAGGGTACAGTAACCGTGTCGCCTGTCAGCTGTGCACAAAGTTGCACTGCCAGCACTGCGACAACGAAGAAAAACCCTATTACCGACAAACGAAATTTCATAAGCCTTCCCGATTCATTTCATACTCCAACGACTTGACAAACTCGGTCGCCAATCGTTTACCGCCTTTATGGTTAATGTGCGTATAGTCTTTATTCGCCTGCCCGTTAGCGACATAATCGAGCATCCCGTTGTGCCCTCCCATCGCCTCGTATGTATCCCAAAAAACGACACCAGCACTTCGTGCCGCACGACGTTGCGCTTCGGAAAGAGCGACTACCGCCGGCATCGTAACGAAAGCCCCGTTCGCTTTGCGACTGCGATCACCTACTCCCATCAATATAATATCGGTATGCGGATAACACTCCCGCAAGTGACGAACAACCTCTGTCATCTTACGGGCATAAGACCCGTAATGCAAAATTTCGGGAGTCATCACATTCAGTCCGTATTGCAACACAATGGCATCGTAGGGAACGATACTGTCCATCTGAACCGCCCTTTCCCGGGACAACGCCCCGAGCGAAAGACCCGAATAACCACGAGTCGATATATTATCGACAGCAATGCCCTGCACATCGTCCAGCCACACGCCTATGGCTGCAAATCCCGGCGTATTTCCCACCCTTACTTGAAAACGTGGGGTTTGCCCCTCTACCGCCAAAGATTGAATCTCATGAGAACCCGCAACGGGAAAAACCTGCCATTCGCCATCGGCTATTTTCAACTCGACCGAGCAATCCTGCCGGGCGATAAATACGAAACGAGACAGTGCCCAACTATCGGCATGTTCTATTTTCGCAGTTCCTCTGTATTGAGCCGTAGCACCCTCCAACGGTACGAAATACTGCTGCTGCAAAGTCATGACTTTCCAGTCGACTTCTTTGGGTTTCAATACACTATGCACTTCCCAACCTTCGCCCGACTGTATGACCGATCGACGAAATCCGGGAAAATCGGAATGCATAGACACGTATCCCACACCACTCCCACCATACCGGGATTGCAACAAACTTCGCACGTCTTGCGTGAATATATCGGCCTCGATAAACGAATCGCCCAAAAATGCCAAACGCACGGGACGTCCCAATGAGGCTCGTTCCTTCAAGGACGAGAGAAGATGAGACAAACCATTTTTCCCCGGCGAGAAATCTTCGAACAAAACCACATCGCCGTCCCGTCGGGGAAGATTCCCGACCTCTGCCGTATCGGACGAAATATTCGTTACGAGAAGAGTGTCGGCTGTTTCTTGTACCCTTATCGTATCGGGCACGACTTGCCGATCCTGCGGCTCATCTTTCTCCACAGAGGAAAGAGAATCCACCCCCTCGTTCAACCACTCCATTCCCTCCTCCTGCCACTCTGCATCGCCCGGCAAATCCAAATCTTGCTCATCGACACGGATATCGGAAAAGAGATCGACAGGTTTCGTCGCGAATCCACCCCACTCCAAAACAGGCAACTGAGTCAGGAGAAACAGAAAAACGAGAGAGAGCACCAACAGAGCAACCACATGCCCGTCTTTGTATTTAGAGGAATTATTCCCTTGCTTTTTATTCTTCACTTCGGCTATTCAAATGAGACTACAAAAATAGAGAAAGGAGAGTGGAGAAAAAAGAACTCGCCCTATTTTTCTACCGAGCTACCTCCCATTTTCGCATTTCACACAAAAATAGGGAAAGATTTAGAAGCTGTTTTAAATTTATTGAGAAATAATATTATCATTGCAAACAGGTATGTTCCGGCCATATTGAGCCCCTGTCTCGCATCTTGAATCCCTTGATTTTTGTCAATAGCCCACTATTGACTGCGTATCTCGGACTCCAATCTGCTTCAACATGGGTTTCAATCTGTCTCGGAATAAATTTAAAACAGCTTCTTATATCTACGAACGATTCCTTCCAAATTTCACTCGTCCCATTCACATTTCTTACAGTTCTCTCCCTCCTCATGATTTTTTCAAGAAACAACTATCCTATTTGCTTTTTTCAGATTTTTTTTCTAATTTAGCTTTTGGAATGTTGACACTCGCCCTATTACCGCCAATCGACGACTGGGTATACATCGTGGTCTATACGATATATGCCATTACCATACTGGGTACGATCGTGATAATCATCACAGAGAATCGCAATCCGGTAAAAAGTTTGGCATGGGTGCTCGTATTGGCATTTCTTCCCATCGTAGGATTGGTTTTCTATATTTTTTTCGGGCAGAATTTCAAGGCGAAAAGAATGGTTTCCCGACGCATAAAGAGGAAATTGCGAAAGCGGGATTATCATTCGATCGTCAATATCGACAGTCTTCCACTGAGCGAGGAGAGCAAGCAAGAGATAAGATTGTGCCACAGTTTGTGCAGTGTACCGTACTATTCGGGAAGCCACGTGAAGATATTCACTTCGGGAGAAGACAAATTCAAACACTACCTGCAAGATTTGGAGATTGCCCAAGAGTATATCCATATCCAATATTACATCTTCGAGGACGATAAACTCGGCAACCGAGTCAAGGAGGTTTTGCTTCGATGCGCCCGCCGAGGTATACAAATAAGAATCCTATACGACGATGTGGGTTGTTGGTCGGTGAAAAAACGTTTTTTCAAAGAGATGCAGGATGCGGGAATCGCCGTACGTCCTTTCCTTGAAATCACATTTCCCCAGCTCGCCAGCCGAATCAATTACCGGAACCACCGCAAAATAACAGTCATCGATGGAAAAATAGGCTACATAGGAGGCATGAATATCGCCGACCGCTATGTCGAAGGAACCAAATGGGGAACGTGGCGCGACACACATTTGCGTATCGAGGGGCCTGCGGTAAGAGGATTACAATTGTTGTTCGCCGTCGATTGGAGCTACGAATGCAAAGAGGTTCTTTCGGATTCCCGATTTTTTCCACCGGTAGCAGACAAAGGGAAAAGCGGTATACAAATCGCTCCGGGCGGCCCCATAGGGGAATGGTCGAACATCGCCATGCTTTTCTTGAAAGCGATTACCAATGCTAAAAAAAACGTATATATACAAACACCTTATTTCCTGCCTACCGAAAGTCTGGTGAAAACCTTGCAAACCGCAGCTCTCGCCAAAGTGGACGTGCGGCTAATGATACCGGAACGGTCGGACTCGACGGTGTTGCGTTTTGCATCGTTTTCTTACATAACGGAAATGTTACGCGCCGGGGTAAAAGTTTACTTTTACCAACCGGGCATACTTCATTCCAAGACGATCATCATAGACGACGAGTTATGTTCGGTAGGCTCTACCAACTTCGACTTCCGCAGCTTCGAACACAATTTCGAAGCCAACGCTTTCATTTATGACCGAGAGGTCAACAGTGAAATGAAACGTATTTTCTTGGAGGACCAGCAACAATGTCGCCGCATTATCCAACACTATTGGCGACACCGTCCCCTCTATCAAAAAGGGATAGAGTCTATCATGAGGTTATTGAGCCCTGTATTATAAAGACGACTCCCGAAACTCTTCGCTCATATTGACCAGCCATATCTTCTCGGTCGCCCGGGTGAAAGCCGTATAAAGCCAACGATAGAAATCGAGCGAAACCGTACCCTGAGGGATATACCCCATATCGACATAGACATGTTTCCACTGACCGCCTTGCGCTTTGTGACAAGTTACCCCATAGGCATATTTTACTTGCAAAGCGTTGAACCACGGATCGGTTTTCAGCCGTTTCATTTTCTCTCTCTTTGTCGTAACGTCATAATAGTCGGCCAAGACTTGCGCAAAAAGAGTCTCCTGCTGTTCCCTTGTCAGAGAAGGGGACTCACTGGTAAGGGTATCCAATAGAATCTTAGCTTCCATCTCGACTTCCAAATCGGGGAAATAAAGCTGTACATCGGCAAAGCGGAAACCATACATATCGGTACGTTTAAGTACTCGCACGACACGGGCCACATCGCCGTTAGCGATGAAATCGACCTCTTTATAGTCCTTTCCCCAGAAATAGTTATTCTTGGCGACCAACAACAGATCGCCTGCGGTAAGTTCCTCTTCCCGATAGAGTATCTGGTTGCGAATCCCCTGATTGAATATATTGGACCTTTTATTGGAACGGGTAACGACAATCGTTTCGTCGAGTCCGACACGGTCGTAAGAGTCGGATATACGTTCTACCAAATACTCTCCGCTAAGAGCCTCGACATCGGGAAACCCGTTCACCCGCAAGCAGGGTCGGGGCAATGGCATCTCTTCCATACATTCCCGCAAACGGGTGGCATTATAGAGGATTCCCGATTCGGCAGCCTGCCGAGCGACCTCCCGCAATTCATATTCCACGACATTCAATCCGTAACCGACCATGACGGTGGCATCCAAAGCCGGACTACGCTCCTGACCCACCGGAGGCAGCTGTGCGGTATCGCCCAACAAAATCAACCGACAATGCTCGCCTGAATAGACATACTCGACCAAATCGTCGAGCAGCCTCCCGGAACCGTAAACCGCCCCTTCGCCCACCGAGTTGGCAATCATGGAGGCCTCGTCGACAATAAACAGCGTGTGTTTCGCCAGATTTTCCCCGATAAGAAATCCTTCCATATCGGGCGAATAGCTCTTTTGCCGATATATCCTCCGATGAATCGTATAGGCCGGGTGACGAGCATACCGAGAAAACACCTTAGCCGCACGCCCCGTAGGAGCCAGCAGTACCACCTTGCTCTGCAACTGTGTCAAGGCTTTGACCAAAGCTCCCACCAGCGAGGTTTTACCAGTTCCCGCATATCCCCGCAACAGGAACAACGAGTCGTCCCGTCCGTCGAGGACAAAAGCGGCTAGCTGCTGCAACAACTCACTCTGTTCGCGATTCGGTTCGTACGGCAAACAACTTTCTATCTGATGGACAAGCAGGTCGGTAATCATATGCAATCGGTTAAAGCATACTGCAAAAATAACGTTTCCCGGTTTCTTTACCTACATTTGCATAGGATAAAATACCGGAGTATTTTTGTAGGCATAGTCAAGCCGAAAATGTAATTTTCGCTTGCCTCTGCGCTCACCTTTCACTATATTTGTAGAATATCGGAGGCGGTTCGGCATAGTCAAGCCGAAAATGCAATTTTCGCTTGCCTCTGCGCTCACCTTTCACTATATTTGCAACAAATACGAAGGCAAACAACGGTTATTTCCAACCACCCGACCCTTTGCACTACGTGCCGCCTCTCCTATATTTTGCCTTGCAAAACACAGGGGAAGAGGCTAAACTCGGAGATACCTTGCTCTGTTTGCACAAAGACAGTTAAAACAAATTGACGATGGAACCGATAGAGGCACTGAACCGACCGATAAAAGAGAGTCACAAATACATCTTGGCGATGTATGCCGACGGTTCGTATCTGTATATTCTATTACAACACACGGAGAATCGTGACGAAATCGTAACGGAACGTTTACCGTTGACCTCAGAAAAGGGAGTCTCTTCTATCGAAGAGGCTGTTTTCTCCCAACCCATATTGACCCGTCCGTTCGAGAAAGTCTTTTTCATAACCGACTCTCCTCGGTTTATCTTTATCCCCGACGCATTCGCTTCGACGGAGGACAATCCTCTCTATTTCGATTTTTGTTTTCCTGACAGCGAGGGAACTTTGATTTCGGCCGACCTACCTCAAACAGGGGCAAAAATACTTTTCGACCTGAACACAGAGCTGTCGTCTTTCGTGAAACGCACGTTGGACCGCCCCGTACTGCTACACAGGCTGGCTCCGGCGTGCGAATACTTTTTCAGAAAAAGCCGCTTGGGATATACGTCTAAAATGTATGTTCACTGGGAAACCGACCATATCGATTTGTTTTGTTTCAATCAGCAGGGCTTCCTGCTATCCAACAGTTTTCGCATACGCCATATCAACGACGGTATATATTATCTATTAAACGCTTGGAAACAATTGGGATTCCATGCCGGGGAAGACGAACTTTCCTTGTCCGGGGACCATGAGAATCTCCGACAAAATGTTATCCCGGCTCTTCGGGAGCATCTGTCTTATATCACCTTGACGAAGTTCCCTTCCCACGCTCTCACCGGGAAAGAGAATCTGCCGTTACCTCTACGCCTAATATCCGTCTACATGCGATAACCCGACATCGCCGTATCCCGTAAAACAAAAAGACGCTTTCGGGATTCGACCGAATCCCGAAAGCGTCTCTAACCGAATCTTCCGAAAAGCCTATAATTCGAATTTATACATACGAGCCAATCGCAACTGATACTCATATTCCAAAGAGAGTTTATTCTCAAAAGCTTCATAAAGTTGCGTAGCATCTACCAAGTACTCCACCATCGAGATCTTGCCGGATGCCAAAGCCTTCTGTAACAATTCAAAATTATTCTGCCGAGTCAACAGCTCATATCTCTCCCGATTATCTTTCAATGCAACCGCTTCGTTATAGGAAGACTGCAACGCCGCCAACGTCTGCAACTCTTTGTTATTAACGGTGAAAGAACCGGCCACCGCTTGTGCTTTGGCTATCTTCACTTTCTTGCGATTGGCAAACAAAGGAATGGAAACACCCACGGACAATCCGTTAAAACGCTCGCCCAATTCGTAGGCATGACGATAGCCCAGCTCGAACTTCGGCAACCAGCCTGCCCGGTTGAGAGAAACCTCCTTACCGGCGATCTGGCTTGCCTGCCGCAACATTTGTAATTCGGGATCGGATTGCAACGCCTGTTCTTTCAAGTCATCGAACGATGCCGGCAACTCCCTGTCGGAATATTCCGTCAGAGCCAACTGTGCCAAATCCAGCGGCTCACCGCCATTCAACGCCTGCAACTGCGCCAGACAAGCGGCCAGCTCATTCCGGCGTTGTATATTGCTCGTCGTGATATTCAACTGCTCGATTTCGATTTTATTCACGTCCAGAATATTGGCATCGCCAGAGGTCAGCCGTTCACGATATAGTTTGACCAACTCGTCGGCGGCAGCTTGCCTCTCGTTTCCCAACCGAATACAACGATTCAAATAGATCACCTGCAAACACAGCTCCTTTGCCTGCAACAATATTTGTTGTCGCAAAACAGCCTGCTGCCCATCGTACAAAGTACGTTTCAAATTTCCTATTTTATTCCGCTGAACATATAGCGAAGGAAAATCGAACGACTGGGAAACCGAAATATCGTATTTGCGGTCTTTGGTATTGTCGGCTCCCCACAAATGGCCAAATTCAAAACGAGGATCTTCCAAAGAGTTCTGTGAAGACACTTCGGCTTTCTGACTCAAAACGATTTGAGCCCCGGCTTTCAATTCGGGATTATTCGTTTCGATAGACGCCAATATATCCGCCATATTATTTTGTGCTCCCATATTCGCAACAGCGAATACAAAAAGACATAAAAAGCTATTTCTCATCGATTTTCTTTTTTACGGTTCATAATCCAATAAACAACCGGAACGACAAAAGCATTGAGGAAAGTCGATGTTATCAATCCTCCCAAAATGACTTTTGCCATAGGGCTTTGTATTTCATTCCCCGGCAAATCGCCACCCAAAGCCAAAGGAATGAGTGCAAGAGCCGATGTGAGTGCCGTCATCAATATGGGGTTCAACCGGTCGAGCGAACCTCTTAAAATGGTATCGTGCAACGAATTACCTTCGGACAGCATCGTATTATAGTGCGAAACCAACAACATACCGTTACGCGTGGCGATTCCGAAAAGAGAAATAAATCCGATAATAGCCGGTATGCTTATCTCTCCGGTCGTAAAGCGCAAGATAAACACGCCTCCGATAAGTGCCAACGGAAGATTCAGCAAGATGACCGCCGACTGCGATACGCTTCGGAACTGATTGTATAACAACAAGAATACAACCAGCAAAGAAAAAAGCGAAACGAACGAAAGCGTACGAGAAGCTGCCGCCTCGCTTTCAAACTGTCCTCCATACTCGATGAAATAACCTTCGGGGAGCACCACGGTTTCATCGATACGTTCCCTTATATCGTCCACTACACTACGCAAATCGCGGTCGCTGACATTGGCCGATATGACAATCTTACGTTTCACATTCTCCCTATTAATCGTATTGGGCCCCGTGGCGGACTTGATTTCTGCCAAATAACTCAACGGAACTTTCCCGTCCTGGGTATCGACCATCAAATCTCCTATCTTGGCCGCCGAAGAACGTTCATCGTCTTTTACTTTTACCGTCAAATCGAATGTGCGGCTTCCTTCGTACACCTGCGACACAACCTCGCCAGCCAATGCGACATCGATAAATTCGGCGAACTCGGACAGCGACACGCCATAACGAGCAAGCATTTCCCTGCGCGGAGTGATTTTCAATTGCGGGCGTTCGATTTGTTGCTCCACATTCAAATCGACCACTCCATCGATTGCCGAAATATTCTTCTTAATCTGATTGCCCAACATAAACATGCGATTCAAATCATCGCCGAAAAGTTTAATGGCAATACGTGCCTGAGTACCGGAAAGCATAGCGTCGATACGGTGAGAAATGGGTTGTCCAATCTCGATATTCACCCCTGGAATCACCGACAGTTTTTTGCGTACATCGGCAACGACCTCGGCATGCGAACGGTCTCCCAATACAAAGGGGGCTTCTATCTCGGAGGTATTCACGCCCAAAGCATGTTCATCGAGTTCGGCACGTCCCGTCTTCCGGGCGACAGTCTGTATCTCGGGAACTTCAAGTAGAAGTTCTTCTGCCCGACGACCGATATTGTCCGATTCCTCCAACGAGATACCGGGCAAAGTGCTCACGTTGATTGTAAACGAACCTTCATTAAAAGGAGGCAAGAAACTACGTCCCAACGTGAAAAAAGTAATCATGGCAGCCGCAAACAGGGCGATAGTCCCGCCCAACACACCGGTACGGTGACGTAGCGCCCACTCCAAAGCCTGCCCATAATATTTTTTCAAAGTACGGGCGACAAACGGCTCACGACTAATATCTTTATCGGTCTTTCCTTTGCCCAACAGATAGCTGCACAGTACCGGCGTCAACGTCAATGCAACGACTGTCGATGCAAACAATGCGACGATAAAAGCAATACCGAGGGGCACGAGCATGCGGCCTTCCATGCCGGTCAAGAAAAAGAGCGGAATAAAAGTGACAATAATGATTAATGTAGAATTGAGAATAGGCATACGCACCTCGCGCGAGGCTTCGAACACGACTTCGACAATCGGCTTCCGTTGTCCCGGCGGTAACAGTCGATTTTCCCGCAGATGTTTATATACATTCTCCACATCGACAATGGCATCATCGACCAAAGATCCTATGGCTATGGCCATACCACCGAGGCTCATCGTATTGATGGTCAACCCCATAAAATGGAGCGCCAATATAGAAAACAGTAAAGACAACGGCAAAGCGACCAACGAAATGAGCGTCGTACGCACATTCATCAAGAAGAAAAACAGAACGATCACTACGAATATAGCCCCTTCGTATAAGGACTTTTGTACATTGTTTATGGAACTTTCGATAAAATGAGACTGACGGAATATATCGGTCGAAACCGTGACATCGGCCGGCATATTTTTCTGTAACTCGTCCATCGAAGAAAGCAGTTTTTCCGTGAGGTCGAGAGTACTCGTATTGGGCTGCTTGGTAACTGTCAGCAAAACGGCAGGATTGGCCCGAACCGAAGCCGTACCCAATTTAGGGGCTTTGTCTCCTATTTTCACCTCGGCAACGTCGCCCATCAACACAGGAACGCCATCGACCCGTTTTACCACGGCTTTGGCAATCGCATCGACGTCGGTCGTAGCGACAGCTCCCCGTACAATGTATTCATTGCCATATTCATACAAAATACCTCCGTTGGCATTCCGGTTCATCTCACGAGCAGCATTGAGAACCTCGTCCAATGTGACACCGTACTGTTTCATACGGGGCAAGTCCAAAAGAATCTGGTATTCCTTCATCTCGCCGCCGATAACCGTAACCTGCGCCACACCGCCGATAGAAAGCAAGCGGGGACGGATAGTCCAATCGGCCAACGTGCGCAAATCTCTCAAAGATGTAGAATCGGACGTCAGACCGATAATCATCATCTCGCCAAGAATAGAGGATTGAGGGCCTAATGTGGGAGTTCCCACTCCCTCGGGCAAACTTTCACCCACAACAGCCAATTTCTCGGAAGTAATCTGCCGTGCCCGATAAATATCGGTTCCCCAATTGAATTCCACCCAAACCACCGAAAACCCGGTCGTCGAGGAGGAACGTACCCTACGCACATCGGTCGCTCCGTTCAATGCGGTTTCTACGGGGAAGGTCACCAACCGTTCCACCTCCTCGGGCGCCATACCCGGAGCCTCGGTCATGACGACTACCGTAGGAGCATTCAAATCGGGAAAGACATCGACGTCCATTTTCATAGATGTGTACAATCCCGCAAAAAGTAACAATACAGATGCCACTAAAATCAGCAGCCGATTGTTCAAAGAATATCGGATAATTTTATTCAACATGGCTGTAATGTATTAGTGGTTGTGCGAATGGCCTTCGGGAATCACTCCGCTATTGGCGGCGAGTTTTACCTGATAGACACCCCGTGTAACAACTTGGTCGCCTTCGTGCAAACCGGACAATATTCTCACATTCTCGCCATCGGAATTTCCGACTGTAACTTCTTGCTTTTTATACCCTTCTTCGTCCAAACGCAAATAGACGAAATAGAGCCCTTGTTCCTCGGTTAGTGCCGAAACGGGAACCACGATCGCATTATCGATCGATGCCGTCAACAAAAAGACTTCTATATAGGCTCCGGGAACTATCTCGCCCTTATTGTCCAATTCGAAAACCACTGGGATATAAGCACCTCCCGCCAAAGTGCCCTTTCCGTAACTCAACAATCGCCCGTTCAACCGAGAAAGCTCATACACCCGGTCGTCATAAGGTGTCTTGAAATTGGCCGAAACAACCGCCGGCAATTCCTTATAATAACGTTGAGGAACTTCGGCCCGCAATTGTAAACGTTTATTTTGCGAAAGGGTCATCAGCGGTTGTCCCATCTCTACAAAATCACCGTCTTTCACCATGATATTTTTCAAATAACCTCCCATAGGGGCTTTCACGGCACTGCCCGACTTTCCTCCGCCAATGGCTTCATAAGCCAATTTCGCCGTCTCATAGTCTTTATATATCTGTTCGTATTCCTGTCGGGAAATGATCTGATCCTTTACCAACTCCTGAGCACGCTCATAGGTCTTGCGAGCAGTTTCGTAATCGATATAAGCCCGTTTAGCCGGATCTCCGGTAGCCATCTTCTCGGCAGAAACATTCAACAACACACTGCCTTTGGCGACCGAACTACCGTCGGTAATATGTTTACCGGCCAATGAAACCACACCGGCAACCGGCGAAACAACGGTTACTTCATCTCCCTGCGCAGCCAACAAAGTTCCCGAGCAAGAAATAACACCATGAAATTTTTCGGGACGGATAGTCTTGGTCGTTAAACCTATGGCTTCGGCCTCGGCTTTTTTCAAAATTATCTCGTCGCTATGTTCTTCGGCTTCATGGTCATGACCTTCGTGTTCGTCGTGATTATGATCATGAGCTTCTATATGATCGCTATGTTGATGCTCATGTTCATCACTGTGAGAAGAAGACGAACCCGAACACCCCCAGAATATATAAGTGAAAAGAATTGAGAATATAATATTTCGTTTCATAGGTATAATTAATTATGGAATAAATAATAGTTATCGGTTCGGATACAAAAATACCGAACGAATTTTCTCTTATGGAATTAAGAGATATTTATACCTATGCGACGGGAGGAGCCCGCAGCCCCAACATTTTAAGAAAAGTAAATGTATGCAGCCGCTCGATGTAAATACCGAAACAGGGAGATACTTCCAAACTGTCGATAACGAAATCGGACAACATAGCCCACGTCCCCAACAAAATTTTTACCGGGGCAAACTTTAATGTAAGGTATTGATTTAAAGAAACTGTATCGACCGGAGCCTTATATGCAAACCAACTACAACCGCTGCAATCGCCAGCCTTTTCGGGGACATCGGACGAATGGGTATCTCCCGACTCTGCGGTATCGATTACCCAGCAGATCATACCATTCTCATGATGGTGATGAGGAATCACCGTCGAAAAAACAGCCAGACAACCGGCCAAACAAACGAACAGTATTTTCAGTTTTTTCGCCCACATAAGACTTAATCTTGCAGACAAAGGTAAGGGAGATTATTTCAGAGGAGTTATACGATCCTTTCTTTTTTAGAAAATTTAAATATTCGACTTTACCCAACGGGAAATACATTCCGCTATCCCCTATTCGTCCAAGTCGTCATCTTCGAAATCGAAATCAAAATCGAATCCATCATCGGCATACTCCGATTCGAGGAATTGCTTCATTTGACGACCGTCTCTTTTCGTCGGTCGTCCCAATCCTTTTTGGCGATTGACAAAACCTCCTATACGCACCATTTCGAGCAATTCGTATTGTTCCGGCGGAGTGATATTCTCCAAATACCCGGGAACTAATTTTGCCCCCATACGATTTTCGGAGAGAGCCAGAACTCGAAAAGAATATGTTACAGGCGGTTTTCTCACTTGTATGACATCGCCGACTTTGATCATTCTGGAAGGTTTCACCGCAACTCCGTCGAGCATTACCCTTCCCTTTTTACAGGCTTCGGTCGCTATGGTACGAGTTTTAAAAATGCGGGTAGCCCACATGAATTTATCAATTCTTACCTCGTCTTTCGCCATATCTGCTATTTATTGTTATATTGATTCATAGTTTGCTGCACGCCGGCTAAACAAAAACTCTTGATAATCTCGCCGGCTCGTTCCAACTTTTCGGGGAGTTGCTTCTCCTCTTCCGGAGGAAAAGATCCTAAAACGAACTCTATTTGTCCCCCTCGCGGAAAATCATTCCCTATACCGAATCGAAGACGGGCATAGCATTGTGTACCCAATATTTCGCAAATATGTTTCAATCCATTATGACCGGCATCGCTGCCTTTGGGTTTCAATCTCAATGTACCGAACGGCAAAGCCAAATCGTCTACGACGACAAGCATATTCTCCACCGGTATATTTTCTTTTTGCAACCAGTACCGAACCGCATTTCCGCTCAAATTCATATAGGTCGAAGGTTTCAACAAAACCAACACACGTCCTTTTAACCGAAGTTCGCATGTAGCACCGTAACGTCCATCGGTAAAAACGAGATTGGACGCCTTAGCTAAGGCGTCCAATACTCTGAATCCTATGTTATGCCGGGTATTCTCGTATTCATAACCGATATTCCCCAACCCTACAATCAGATATTTCATCAATAAAACAGGTTTATCGATCGTTATTTAGCGGCAGCTTGCGCACCACGAGCGGCACGAGTCAAGTTAACCGCACAAACTACGGCATTCTTGGCATTCATCAATTCCAAACCTTCGAAATGGAGTTCTCCCACTTGCAAGGTTTTACCCAATCCCAAATTGTCGATATTGATTACCAAACGTTCGGGGATATTGGAATAGATGGCTTTTACTTTCAGTTTTCTCATCGACAAACTCAATTTACCACCGGCACGTACACCTTCGGAGTGTCCTTCGAGTTGAACCGGAACTTCCATAACAACGGGTTTCTTATCGGATACTTCCAAGAAATCCATGTGCAGAATAGCATCGGTCACAGGGTGGAATTGCAAATCTTTCAATACCGCCATCTTTTTTTCACCATCGATAGTCAACTCGACTGCAAAAATATCGGGAGTATAAACCAATTTACGAACGGCATCCTTAGTCACAGTGAAATCGGTAACGATAATACCTTTTTTACCACCGGGAAGTTCTACCAACTTTTCACAGGGTTTGAGCGCTCCTTGATAAGGCAATTCTACCAACTCGCCACCATTCAGCACTGCGGGAATCAATCCTTGCTTACGCAAACCTTTTACTGCTTTCTTGCCCAAATCGGTACGGGCCGTACCATTCAATTGAAATGTTTTCATCGTTGTGTTGTTTTGTGTTACTCAAAATTAAGCTTTCACTGCTCCTTAATTTCCCATCACACGGAATTTTCAAAAAGCGGGGCAAAGTTAACATTTTATTTTCTTACCCACAAGCCTTTACGAAATTATTCCTCTCGAAACAAAAAATCGGGGAAGCGTTTTTTTCTCCGCTCTCCTTTCGCTATCTTTGCAATTCATAATAAAGAATTTAAACACACCAACCACCATGAAAGGAAAAATCTTGGTTACCGGAGGAACGGGATACATCGGGTCTCATTCCACAGTAGAACTGCAAAATGCAGGTTACGAAGTTGTCATCATCGACAATCTATCCAACTCTAACATCGAAGTACTCGACGGAATCGAACGTATCACAGGCAAACGTCCTACGTTCGTTCAAGCCGACTGTACCGATATGGAGGCTTTGCGCCAACTTTTTAAAGAGAATCCCGGAATAAAAGGGATCATACATTTCGCGGCGAGCAAAGCAGTGGGCGAATCGGTTCAAAAACCTTTGCTCTATTACCGCAACAATCTAATGTCTCTTGTTAATTTATTAACTTTAATGCCGGAATATGGCGTAGAAGGAATCGTATTTTCATCGTCTTGTACCGTTTACGGACAACCGGACGTTTTACCGGTAGACGAATCGGCTCCTATCAAACCCGCCTTATCGCCCTACGGCAATACCAAACAGATTTGCGAAGAAATCATTAAAGATACCATTCATGCCAACGCTCCTTTCAAATCGATCATTCTCCGTTATTTCAACCCGATAGGGGCACACCCGACCGCCGAAATAGGAGAACTGCCCAACGGCGTTCCCCAAAACCTTATCCCATACTTGACCCAAACCGCCATCGGTATTCGCGAAGAATTGAGCGTATTCGGCGACGATTATCATACTCCCGACGGTTCTTGCATTCGCGATTACATCAACGTCGTAGATCTTGCAAAAGCCCATGTGACAGCCATGAATCGTATGCTTGAAAATAAATCGCCCGAAGCTATCGAGATATTCAACCTCGGTACGGGGCGAGGGGTTTCCGTGCTCGAACTAATTTCTGCATTTGAAAAAGCTACGGGGGTAAAAGTTCCTCACAAAATAGTAGGACGCCGAGAAGGCGATATAGAACAAGTGTGGGCTAACCCTGAAAGAGCGAATAAAGTTCTAGGCTGGACAGCACAAGAAAGCATCGAAGACACGCTTGCTTCTGCTTGGAAATGGCAATTGAAATTACGCGAAAGAGGTATTATGTAATGTATAATCATCTATCTTTCTAAAAAACAGAGCCTTTAATAAAGGCTCTGTTTTTTGTTTCTATCAAAGTTATCAGAAAGAAATATCCTCCTGTCTTATTGCATTATATTGCTTTTGCGAGTACGAGGATAGGCTGCGGTTCGGCATAGTCAAATCGGAAATGAGATTTCCGTTTGCCTCTGCACTCGCCTTTCGCTATCTTTGCCTTAAACAGAAATAAGAAGATATGCCGGAGGTATGTAGATTCTTTGGAATTACAATCAGTTTATAAATGCATCAACGACCCAAAATCCAGTATAACAACAATAAATAATTATTTTATATCTCTTTCGTCAAGCTAAACTCCTTATCGGCAAATAATTCGGCTAACCCGGATATTTGTTTAAACCGTAATAATTCGTCCTTATCCATACCAATATTCCGCATAATCCAGCTATCGGACATACCGGCTTTCGTCAACTCCGAAACAATTTCGCACATCAATTCGATACAATGCGTACCTCTCGCCCTATTATGCCGTATGGTAGAAGCCATTCTGTTCGAAAGGTCTTTATCTATCACCACCACCGGCAACAATCCCTTTTCCCTGTCGTATATACGCTTGGAGGTTTTCATAACTTTATAGCGATGAAACCCGTCGACCAGTTCATACTGGTCTTTCTCCGGAATATAATAACACACACAGGGCATCGTATATCCGTCCTCCCAAATAGAAAGTTCGAGTAATTTCATCTCGGGCGGAGCAACAATATTCGGATTATACGTATTGGCGACCACTTTTTCCACGGGAACAGCAATCACATTGTAAACCGGACTTTTATACTCTTCCATTTTTCAAATCAATGCTTTATATTTTTCCATCACTCGTTCTTTTTGTTCTTTCTCGGCCTTATTCAAAGAAAAGCCCATGTATTTGCATGTATGATCGTTTTTAAGAATACATATACACATGCGTTTAAATGTGGGGAGTTCTTTAAATTCGGGGATATCGATATCGTCTAAATATTCCATTCGTACAGGTTTTTTCTCGGTCCTGTAATTGGAATGGTCGCCCACGGTAATAGGAATACCCATCTTTTCCAGCTTTCGAATGGTTTCATCGGCCAGACACCCCCCTTTATCCCGCCAGAAGTTCATGCTCACCGACAATTTTCGCTGGTAATTTTTACGAGTGTTTTCCGGAAGCGTTTTCAACAAAAAATCCAAATATCCTTCCCATGTCATATTGGGTGGAAGTTTGATAGAATGCCAGCCCATCATAGACGTATTCCCATACAATCCGGCAAAATTCACCCCATTGACCCGACTTACCATTTTCCCCCACATATCCGGATCTATCGCACGATACAAACGGAGGCTCGATATGGCCTGCGATATAAACGGGCTGGCCACCCTTTGCTTATCCAACGGGACCCCGGCCCGATAGTAGAGATCGTACAACTTATTATAATCCCAATGATACCGGCCGTTAGCGACCCACACGTCGGTCGTCAGCCAATCGTGTATGGGATAGGCATTGCAAATGCCATATTTCATCTCACGAATCCACTTCAAACCTTTATACTTCCTGTAATTCTTATCGCTATGAATCGTGCGCCAACGATTGAAACTTTCTTGTGTGCGAATGCCGATGAGACAACAAGTCCTGCGAGCTGCATTCCGCTTGTGCAACCATTCGGCGAACTTAATCTGAAACTCATAGTCCCATAAATCATCTGTATAAAAATCGAAGTCTTCTTTCGTATAACAGTTTTCTGGTTTTTCTCTTACCCATAACGGGCGCATAGAGTCCTCCCACGGGCGCCAATAGTTTTGATACATCGAAGCACACGTCGTAACCTTGAACGGGACGCAAATCCTATATACATCTAATATATCGGAATTAGATGCCAATACTCTGTCTACATAACGCGTCGTCTCCTCATATTGGACTTCATAGTCGATATGAAATACCCCCAATCTACGATTCAATTTATTCTGGCGAATATAATCGATACATAAATTAAGAAGCACACCGCTATCTTTTCCTCCCGAAAAAGAAACATACACATTATCAAAATCAGAAAATATCCGATTCAATCGCTCCAAAACGACTTCATACACACTGCTTCTCAGATTCTCCATTTGCCTCATACACCATTTTTACATACAATTTCCACGTTTTCAATTCAGAAAATCCACACGCCCGAAAGGCATCAACATGCCGAACATGAGAAATCGCATAAAGAGTGCAGTCTTGGGCAAACTCTTCTTTCGCTTTTTCGATAAGAGAAGTCAACAATTCGGAAGAATCTCCCGCCAAATAGTAATTATCGATACAAGCTCCCGCAGTTTTTCTTTCAACAGGCATAAAACCTTTTACCTCGCCTCGTTCCAAAGCGATGAACCAAAGGTGTTTACGAGAGGTTTTAAACGGATAATTATTGTTCTGACGAATAATGGGAACACTCATAACTAACGGTGCAACAAGGGCATATAGCCGCGCATCTGTCCCCGGCAATTTTTCTACTATCATGGTGGAGCATTTTTGTGATTCATTCGAAACATAACATCGGTATGTTCCAAATGCCTCTATCTTATTTTAGTCACAAAAATAAAAAAAGAATGAATATATACAGCAACAAAAATGTCACAATTTCACTATAACAATAATATATAAAATACGATTTATCGTTATTCTATGGGCAAACCGTACATTTAAAATGTTTTAGAACATATCCATTTATATTTTTTACAACACCTAAAAACCTGTCGCGAACAAATTTTTTCACTTAAAAATCATACCTATCTTATTCCCTTTGTAATCTTTGTTTATTCACAAAAAAATTCTATCTTTACCCATAATTATAAAACTTTCTTAAATAATCGTTTTTTGAATTAGAAATATTTCAATTTTAGAATTATTCTAATTATATTTGTACCAGAATTAAAAACACATCAAAAACAAAGAATGCTATGAGTAGTATTAAAGGAACAAAAACAGAACAGAACTTATTGAAAGCTTTCGCCGGAGAATCGCAAGCTCGTACTCGTTACACTTTTTTTGCCAGCGTAGCAAAAAAAGAAGGTTATGAACAAATCAGCGCCATTTTCATGGAAACAGCCGAACAGGAAAAAGAACATGCCAAAAAGTTCTTTAAATTTCTCGAAGGTGGTATGGTCGAAATCACAGCCTCCTACCCTGCCGGCGTAATCGGAACAACCGCTGAAAACCTGAAAGCGGCAGCAGAAGGTGAAAACGAAGAGTGGGTAGATCTTTATCCCGAATTTGCCAAAATCGCCGACGAAGAAGGATTCCCCGCTATCGCACACACATTCCGTAACGTCTCCAAAGTAGAAGAAGAACACGAGAAACGCTATCGCAAACTGTTATCAAACATCGAAAACGGAACCGTGTTCTCCGACAGCGAAGAAATCGAATGGCAATGCCGCAACTGCGGATATGTGTTCCGTGGCAAAAAAGCGCCCGAAGTATGTCCCGCATGCGCTCACCCGCAAGCTTTCTTCGAACGCAAGAAAAATAACTATTAAAATTCAGTTTCAAAAATCTCAAAACAACCCATCGGTCTGCCCTTATCGGGTAGACCGATATTCTTTAATTATGGATATTACAGCATTACGAAACCTCACCTACGGGCTATATGTCGTAGGCACTAATGACAACGGCCGCCCTACGGGGTGTATCATAAATACTTGTTTTCAAGTAACCAGTGAAAATCCCATTGTCGCTATTTCCATGAACAAAAACAATTATACCCACGATATAATCGTACGACATGGAAAATTCAGCTTAGCTATTCTCGCAGAAGAAAGCGACACATCTTTAATCACTACTTTCGGGTTTCAATGCGGCCGAGACCGAAACAAATACACAAATTACGATTATGAGTGGCAAAACGATGTCCCCATCTTATCAGGGATATTTTCGGGACATATTATCTGCGAGGTATTGCACATTGCCGACAACGAAACTCACGACGTAATTTTTGCCCGCGTCCTCAATACCATTCCCGACAATGGTACTCCTATGACTTACGCCTACTATCACCATGTAATTAAAGGAAAAGCTCCCAAAAACGCACCGACCTACATCAAGGAGGAAAATGTTTCCCCAGAAGATCCGAAACCAAACTCCGGGAAAAAGTACGTTTGCGAAGTATGCGGATACATTCACGAAGGAGAATTGCCAGACGATTTCAAATGTCCGGTCTGTCAAGCACCGAGGAGTTGTTTCAAAGAAATTTGATTTACTATGAACCAAATTCCCGATCGAAAGTTCTATTTTCAATCGGGAATTTTTACTGTTTCAAAAGATAGGAACCACCGAGAACCCAATCTAATTCACCAAACTTGCTTTGGCTTATAGTTTACACTATCTTTGCATAAAATGCAAAACAGACGGGATTATCTTTTATTAGAACTTTTAATCTTTACACAATGGATTTTATAATCGACAATCATCTGCAAGGCCTCGTTATTGGAATCTGCACATTTCTAATCATCGGAATGTTCCACCCCATAGTCGTCAAAGCCGAATACTATTGGAGTACTCGTTGTTGGTGGTTATTTTTATTTTTGGGGATAGCAGGCGTGATATCGTCTCTATGCATCGAAAATGTAGTTATATCGTCCTTGTTGGGTGTTTTTGCCTTTTCTTCTTTTTGGTCGATTAAAGAAATCTTCGAACAAGAAAAACGCGTGCAAAAGGGCTGGTTTCCCAAAAATCCTAAGCGGACTTACAAATTTTAAAGAGCATACCCATCATATTTAACGCCTTATCCTATACAATACTACAAAAAAGAGCTATCTTTGCAAGAGATATAAATAGATGCCATACCGGCATAATCGAGTGAAACATATCGATTTGCAAGACATTCTATTTTTAGATAGTGTTGTTATGAAGTATCTTTACGCAGTCTTTTTCGCGTTAGTATTCAGTGGCTTCGTCCTTCCAACGGCCGTAGCTCAAACAACTATGGAGAAAGAGATCTGGAAGATCGACGACAACCGTCAAAATGAACCCGTCCAAGAAGCCCCCATAGAGGTTTCGAGCAAGGACGGAAGCATTTATATTCGTACCCCACGCAAAGTACAAGTAGTAGTCTACACGATATTAGGACAGATCGTAACCGACCGGACCATCAACCCCGGCCTCTCTGAATTAAAAATAGGTGTCCGAGGTATTTATTTAGTTAAAATAGAGGGACAAACACAAAAGATTGCTCTTTAATATATCCTTTTTACTTCAAATCGATATTACAAAAATAAAACCTTAAACATTGTTTCAATATTTCATGAAATAGTTTAACTTTGTCCCTATAAAGTTAAACTTAAAAACCGAAACAATGGAAAGTATCGATTGGTCAAACCTGTCATTCGGCTATATGCCTACCGATTATAATGTACGGTGTATTTACAAAGACGGGAAATGGGGCGACATTACAGTTACCAGCTCACAAACATTCGAAATACACATGGCAGCCACTTGCCTTCATTACGGACAAGAGGCATTCGAAGGAATGAAAGCCTTTCGGGGTAAAGACGGAAAAATCCGCATTTTCCGTATGGACGAGAATGCAGCTCGCTTGCAAAGTTCCTGCCGGGGAATCATGATGCCCGAACTGCCCACAGAGAAGTTTAACGAAGCCATACTAACCGTAGTCAAGAAGAACGAAAGGTTCGTACCTCCCTACGAAAGCGGAGCTTCACTCTATATACGCCCATTACTAATAGGAACATCGGCACAGGTAGGAGTCAAACCGGCCAAAGAATATTTGTTCATCGTCTTCGTATCTCCGGTAGGTCCTTATTTCAAAGAGGGTTTCAAACCTACCCCTATGGCGATACTCCGTCAATACGACCGCGCCGCTCCACTCGGAACAGGACGCTACAAAGTAGGAGGAAATTACGCAGCCAGTTTAGTGGCCGGCGAAAAAGCCCATGAACTGGGATATTCCGCCGTACTCTATCTGGACGCCAAAGAGAAAAAATATATCGACGAATGCGGTCCGGCTAACTTCTTCGGCATTCGGGGAAACAGCTATATCACCCCGAAATCGACGTCCATTCTCCCTTCAATCACCAACAAAAGCCTCATGCAACTTGCCGAGGACATGGGCATGACGGTAGAAGTACGACAAATACCGGAAGATGAAATCGGGACATTCGACGAAGCGGGAGCTTGTGGAACAGCTGCCGTCATCAGTCCTATCGCCCGTATAGACGACCTTGATGAAAACAAATCGTATATTTTCTCCAAAGACGGTAAACCCGGACCTATTTGCGAAAAGCTATACAATAAGTTACGCGCTATACAATATGGCGACGAACCCGATACTCACAAATGGATTACTATCGTAGAATAACTACAAGATTATACAACGGCAGCCCGGAGAGACACTCTTTCGGGCTGTCGCTTTTATAACACATTTTTTCAGTGACAACCATGAATATCCAACAAATCTTCGAAAAATACTATCAACCCGGAACGCCTCTTTATAACAGCGTATGGTCCCATAGCAAACTGGTTGCCGAAAAAGCCCTGAAACTAGCCCAAGCCCACCCGGAATTAAATATCGATTCGGACTTTGTTTACGAAGCCGCCATGCTTCACGACATCGGCGTATACCTTACCCATGCTCCTTCGATTTACTGTACAGGAGAAGAGCCCTATATCCGTCACGGCATTATAGGAGCCGAACTTCTTCGAAATGAAGGATATCCCAAACACGCTCTCGTTTGTGAACGACACACAGGAACCGGACTGACGGTCGATGACATCGTCTCCCAAAACCTCCCGCTTCCACACCGTGACATGTGCCCTATAAGTCTCGAAGAAAAACTCGTTTGCTTCGCCGACAAGTTTTATTCGAAATCTACTCCCGACCAAGAAAAACCGTTCGATAAAGTTCGTAAAAGCGTTGCTAAATATGGCGATGCGTCTCTACACCGTTTCGACGAAATGGCCACTCTGTTTTTATAGAAACCTACACAATCAATAAAAGGAAGATACTCTGAACATTGAATAAAATATATTAAATAAAGCCCAAACGCCGATAAGTCATGGAAAATGTGTATTTTTGCGAGTTGATTACAGATTAACAGCCGGATGCCAAAAGACAGCAAAAAATACGCTATACTTTTATCTCTTCTATGCTCCTCACTGTTTGTGTCGCTCATCGCACAAGACAGGCATCCGTCTTATAGCGAAGTGACTTCACTCGATTCCACCACGAGCAAAGATAGTGCTACTTTATTATCAAATAAACCGATAACACTTTTAGACAGTATTTCCAAAGATTCGTTACAATCGGATTCGTTAGGAGTCGATTCGCTTGCCAATGATTCTGTCACACCCAAGAAAAAGAAAGCCGGTTTGACTTCGGTTGTCGATTACAAGGCCAACGATTCTATCGTTTTCACCCACGGTAACGAGGTGTACATGTACGGAAAAGGGGTAGTACAGTTCGATGGCATGGAGCTCAACGCAGACCAAATCGAGATGAACATGGACAGTAGCTTAGTCTACGCCGTGGGTCGTCCCGACTCTGTGGGAGATATAGTGGGCCGTCCCGTTTTCAAGGATAAAAGCGGAGAGTACGAATCGGAAACCATGAATTATAATTTCAAGACAAAAAAGGGATATATTACCAATATTGTCACTCAACAAGGCGAAGGTTACTTGACTGGCGGACAAACAAAAAAAATGGAGAATGACGAATTCTACATGAAAAGCGGACGTTACACGACATGCGACAATCACGATCACCCGCACTTTTATCTGCAATTAACCCAAGCGAAAGTCCGTCCCAAAAAGAATATCGTAACGGGGCCGGCTTATATGGTACTGGCCGATGTTCCTCTTCCGCTCGCCATTCCGTTCGGCTTTTTCCCTTTCACCGAAAAATATTCATCGGGTATTATCGTTCCCACTTTCGGAGACGAACTGGCACGAGGATTTTATTTGCGTGACGGCGGTTACTATTTTGCCATCAACGATTACATAGACCTTGCACTGACCGGTGAAATTTACACAAAAGGTTCATGGGGTATCAACGCTCGTTCGGCTTATATCAAACGATACAAATATTCCGGTAACTTCGATTTGAGTTTCATCACAACCATTACCGGAGATAAAGGGTTGCCAGACTATTCAAAGATGAAAAACTTCAAAATAGCATGGACCCATACCCAAGACACTAAAAACAACCCTAACATGTCGTTATCGGCAAGCGTTAATTTCACAACCAGCGGATATACCCGAAACGATTTAAATAGCTATTACAATTCCAACAGCTTTACCGAAAACACCAAAAGTTCTACGGTAAACATGACCTACCGTATTCCTAACTCGTCATGGAGTTTTTCGGCAACCGCCAATATCACTCAACGTACGCAAGACTCGACACTAAATGTTTCTTTCCCCAATTTAACCGTGTCAATGGGGCAAATTTATCCATTCAAACGGAAATCGGTCGTGGGCAATGAACGATGGTATGAAAAAATACAAATGTCGTATAGCGGTCGTTTCCAAAACTCGATTCTCACCAAGCAAGACCAGATACTTAAATCGAATCTGATTAAAGACTGGCGAAACGGTATGTATCACAACATTCCCATATCGGCGACTTTCAATGTGTTCAAATATCTCAACCTGACTGCCAGCTTCAACTTTACCGACCGTATGTACACCAACAAAGTTATGAGAGAATGGGATACTCAGCAGTCAAAAATAGTTCAAGACACGACCTACGGATTTTACAACGTATTTAATTATTACGGTTCGTTAAGCGCAGATACCAAACTGTACGGATTCTACAAACCGTGGAAAATATTCGGCGACAAAGTACAGGCCATACGACACATTTTCACTCCATCTATATCGTTCAGCGCCGCCCCCGATTTCAGTTCTCCCCGATATGGTTTTTGGAAAACACTTTCCTACGTAAACGAACAAGGAGAAACGGTGACCGAAAAATATTCTCCTTTCTCAAACGGAATATTCGGCACAGTGTCACAAGGGAAACAAGGAACAGTATCGTTCTCGGTATCGAACAATTTGGAAATGAAAGTCAAATCGGACCGCGACTCGACAGGAGTTCGCAAAATATCCCTAATCGAAAACCTATCGGCCAATATGAGTTATAATATGGCTGCGGACTCCATGAAATGGAGTAACCTGAACACCTCAATACTCATTAAACTAACCAAAGGGTTTAACCTACAAATGAGTGCGACATGGGATACCTATACTTATCAATTGGACAGTTACGGAAACCCTGTACGAGTGAACAAACCCCGGTGGACCGTAGGAAAGGGATTAGGACGTTTGTCCAGTACAGGAACATCTTTCTCCTATACCTTCAACAACGATACTTTTAAAAAGAAGGACAAGAAAAAAAACGACAACAAACAGCCTCAACCACAACCCAATACACTGCCACCTGACCCGAATGAAGAGCCGGAAGACGATGCAGCCTCGGAAGAATCGGACACACAATTCGGGGCCGACGGTTATGCGATTTGGGAGGTCCCGTGGAGTCTATCTATCAACTATTCGGTCAATTACGGATATGGGTCTTTCAACAAAAAGAAAATGGAATACAACGGCCGGTTTACCCAAAACCTAAGTTTTTCGGGAAATATCAACTTTACGAAAAACTGGTCTTTTAACTTCTCGGCCAGCTATGATTTCGACGCCAAGAAAATTGCCTATATGAACTGTAACATCACCCGAGACTTGCATTGCTGGTCGATGAGTGCCAGTTTCGTCCCTGTGGGACCTTACAAATCATACAATTTCCACATTAGCGTGAAATCGTCTTTATTGCAAGACCTCAAATATGACAAACGAGGAAACTCTTACAGCCGACTCGACTGGTATTAAACCCGGTCGCATTTGTCGCAACCCGTAAAAACCAACACATTTATAAGCTATTCAACCAATAACCATGCAAACCGACAACGATCTTATACTCGACCATTTGAACGACCCGATATTTCATCTCATCGGTGAAGTTGCCGATGAGATGAATCGCCCGTGTTTCGTCATCGGAGGATATGTACGCGATATTTTTCTGGACCGACCGTCCAAAGACATCGACATCGTAACCTTAGGCAGCGGTATAGAACTCGCCGAGGCTGTAACGACCAAACTGGGGAAACGGGCCCACCTGTCGACATTTCGGAACTTCGGAACAGCACAAGTAAAATACAGTGACCAGAAGGAAAATATAGAGATAGAATTTGTCGGAGCTCGAAAAGAATCATACAGCCATGACTCGCGTAAACCGATAGTCGAAGACGGAAGCCTGCAAGACGACCAGAACCGAAGAGACTTCACCATCAATGCTTTGGCTCTTTGCCTAAATAAAGAGCATTGGGGCATGCTCGTAGATCCTTTCGACGGTATGAACGATCTGAAAAAGGGAATTATTCGCACCCCCCTCGATCCTGACATTACATTCAGCGACGACCCCTTACGCATGATGCGTGCTATCAGATTTGCCACTCAGCTAAATTTCCACATCGAGAAAGAGACATTCGCAGCCATCGAACGAAACCGAAAACGAATCGAAATCATTTCGAAAGAACGCATCATCGACGAACTCGGCAAAATCATACGTTCGGATATTCCCTCTCGGGGATTTATTTTATTAGACGACTGTAAACTGCTGCCTATCATTTTTCCCGAAGTCGCCGCACTCAAAGGAACAGAAACAATCGAAGGACGAGGACATAAAGACAATTTTTATCATTCGCTCGCCGTCCTCGACAATGTGGCACTGCGCAGCCGCAACGAATGGTTACGTTGGGCTGCACTACTCCACGACATCGGGAAACCACGTACCAAACGCTATGATTCCCGCTTGGGTTGGACATTCCACAATCACAATTTCATAGGAGAAAAAATGATTCCCGGTATTTTCCGCAAAATGAAACTACCACTCAATGAGAAGATGAAATACGTACAGAAACTCGTAGGATTGCACATGAGACCTATCGTCCTCGCCGAAGAAGTCGTTACCGACTCGGCCGTAAGAAGACTCTTGTTCGATGCCGGCGATGACATAGACGATTTGATGCTTCTTTGCGAATCGGATATTACCTCCAAAAACAGAGAAAAGGTGAAACGATTCCGCGACAATTTCGAATTGGTGCGAACCAAACTGCGAGAAATAGAAGAAAAAGACAGCATACGTAATATGAAGCTCCCGATACGGGGAGAAGAAATCATGGAAACCTTCGGGTTACCGCCGTCCCGTCCCGTAGGTGAAATTTTATCGGCTATCAAAGAGGCCATACTCGACGGAAAAATTCCCAATGAATATGAACCGGCACGACTTTTTATGCTGGAAACCGCTGCAACAATGAATCTATTTCCGACAAAGAAATAATATAATATCAATTTTGCCGCAAATACAACACCAGTAGTATACAAACAGATACATTTTTATCATTTTTATTGTAAAGTGAAAGTTTTTATAAGAAAATGCTTTCATTTTACATATTTTGTATTATCTTTGCAACGAAATCAAAGAGAAAGATTACATATTTATAGGGACTTTCCAAAACTCAAAAAACATACTTATCAATGAAAACAACAGAAGTATTGAGCGAATTAAAACGCCGTTTCCCTAACGAACCGGAGTACCACCAAGCTGTGGAAGAAGTGTTATCGACTATCGAAGATGTATATAACGAACATCCCGAATTCGATCGTTACAACCTGATCGAACGGTTGTGCATTCCCGATAGAATGTTTTCATTTCGGGTAACTTGGGTCAATGACAAAGGTCAAGTCCATACCAATATGGGATATCGTATCCAACACAATAACGCCATCGGTCCGTATAAAGGAGGCATCCGTTTTCACTCATCGGTCAATCCTTCGATCTTGAAATTCCTTGCTTTTGAACAAACCTTCAAAAATGCCTTGACTACTTTACCTATGGGCGGAGGAAAAGGCGGATCGGATTTCAACCCCAAAGGAAAATCGGACATGGAAATCATGCGATTCTGCCAAGCATTCGTTACCGAACTTTGGCGGCATATAGGCCCAGATACCGACGTACCCGCCGGTGATATAGGTGTAGGCGGTCGGGAAGTAAGCTACATGTATGGTATGTATAAAAAGCTGGCCCGCGAAAATACCGGGACATTCACCGGAAAAGGTCTTGAATTCGGAGGCTCACTTATTCGCCCGGAAGCCACAGGATACGGAAATGTATATTTCCTGCTCGAAATGCTTAAAACCAGAGGAATAGATATTAAAGGGAAAGTAGTCACCGTATCGGGGTCGGGAAATGTCGCTCAATATACGGTGCAAAAACTTATCTCCCTCGGAGCCAAAGTTGTCACCATGTCCGATAGCGACGGTTATATCTACGATCCAGACGGAATCGATGAAAAGAAACTGGCTTACATCTTCGAACTGAAAAACCTCTATCGAGGACGTATTCGTGAATATGCCGAAGAATATGGCTGTAAATATGTAGAAGGAGGACGTCCGTGGGGAGAAAAATGCGACATAGCCATGCCTAGCGCAACACAGAACGAGCTAGATGGCGACGACGCCCGTACCCTGCTTGCCAACGGCTGTTTCGCCGTTTCGGAAGGTGCAAATATGCCTTCTACTCCCGAAGCTATCGAACAATTCCTCGCAGCCAAAATTTTATATGCTCCGGGTAAAGCCGCCAATGCAGGAGGTGTCTCGGTAAGCGGATTGGAAATGACACAAAACTCAATGAAAATAAGCTGGACAGCCGAAGAGGTAGACCAAAAACTGAAACAAATCATGCACGATATTCATGAACAGTGTACCCGCTACGGTAAAGAAAGCGACTCTTATACCAATTATGTGAAAGGAGCCAATATCGCCGGCTTCATGAAAGTAGCCAAAGCGATGATGGCACAAGGGATATTGTAAACAAGTAGATTTGCCAACCGACATAAAACTGAGAGTGTGTTTTACGAACACACTCTCAGTTTTATTTTTAATATCTTACTTAAAATTTTCCTCCGGCCTCTTTTCCCGTCATTATTCAAACATCAGAATCACCTAAGCATAATATTCCTCCTTATAAAAAGTTTCTATAAAAAATATTATCTTCGCTATTCAAAACAAATCTAATTATGGCAAAGCAGCCCTATATTCAATCGCCGCTTAATTATATTGGAGGAAAATATAAAATACTTCCGCAAATATTACCACTATTTCCCAGTCGAATACGAACATTCGTCGACTTGTTTTGCGGAGGATGTAATGTAGGCATTAACGTTTCTGCCGATAGAACGATTTTCAATGACAATATTTCGTATTTGATAGATTTGTACAGAAAATTTAATGACACTCCTGTACAAGAAACGATGGATTATATCGAGCAGAGAATATCGGAATTTCAGTTATCGTTGACAAATGAAAATGGATATAGAGAATTGCGTAGGATATATAACGAACAGAAAAATCCATTGGATTTATTTGTCTTGACAGCTTATTCATTCAATCATCAGATCCGATTTAATAACTCTCACGAATTTAACATTCCGTTCGGTCGGGAACGTAGCCATTTCAACTCTACTATGAAATCCAATTTATATACTTTTCTAGATAGATTGCATACGAAAGATTTTATTTTTTCATGTACCGATTTCGACAAATTCGATTTTTCCGAATTATCAGAGAACGACTTTGTCTATTGTGATCCTCCTTATCTCATAACGACAGGAACATATAATGATGGAAAGAGAGGCTTTACCGGTTGGAACGAAAAGCAGGAATGCAAACTATTGAAAATATTAGACATGTTACATGAACGGGGTATCTCTTTTGCTCTTTCGAATGTCCTTATTCATAGAGGACGGAGAAATACTACTCTGTTAGAATGGATAGAGCATAGAGGGTACACAATTACTTATTTAAATAAAAATTATGCGAATTCCAACTATCAGATAATCGACCGTGAGAGCAAAAGCGAAGAAGTATTGATAACGAATTATCACCATGAAATACAGCAAGGAGTTTTATTTGAATGAGATATATAGGGAATAAGGAAAATGTAATACCTCGTATGTATGAAATATTGATACATAAAGGTATAGCAGGGAGGAGTTTATTTGATTTCTTTTCGGGAACAACCAGTGTATCTAAATTTTACAAACGATTGGGATATACAGTATCGTCTTCTGATTTTATGTATTTTTCATATTGTTTGCAAAAAGCCTATATTGAAAATAATTCCACGCCGACATTCGAGCGACTACTACCTTTACCGCCTTTGAAATCATGTGCGAGCCCACTTGATCGGGTTATTGCATACTTGAACGAATTAGAACCAGAGGAAGGTTTTATTTATAATAATTATACTCCCGAAGGAACTTCTCATTTATCTCAGCCGAGAATGTATTTCAGCAATGAAAATGGAAAAAAAATAGATACTATCCGCCAACAGATTGAACGATGGAAAAATGATAATTTGCTTTTGGGAAACGAGTACTACATTCTTCTCGCCAGTCTTATAGAAACAGTTTCATTTTATGCGAATGTCGCAGGTGTTTATGCGGCATTTCAAAAAAAATGGGACCCGAGAGCAATCAAACCGTTCATATTGAGACCCATTGAAATTATTTCGAATAGACAGGAAAATAGAGCGTATCATGCCGATTCAATGAAAATTTTAAACCAAATAAACACAGATATTTTATATTTAGATCCGCCTTATAACGAGCGTCAATATGCTCCGAATTACCATATACTAGAAACAATCGCCCGATATGATAACCCAGAAATTCGGGGAGTGACCGGCATGCGAAACTATGATAGCCAAAAGTCTCGCTTCTGTAAAGCCTCTACTGCCTTAGAAGATTTGGATAAGGTGGCTCGGATTGCCACCTACGAATATCTCGTTTTGAGCTATAACTCAGAGGGCATTATGCCACAACACAATATTCTTGATGTATTGTCGCAATATGGCGAAGTGGAATTGGAACAATTTGAATATCTGCGATTTAAAAGCAATAATAATGGATTATCTAAAACAAAGAAGCATATTTGGGAACAATTATACATTTTGAGGAGACTATGAACGCGAAAAATTTGTGGATATTGACCGAAGAGAGACCTAAAAAAGAGGTCTTAAAAACAATTTTCGAATATTTTGCGAAAGATCATCAATGCGGATTTTTCGGAGATACATTGAGAATTATTCCTATACTGAACGAAAAACACGAGTTCGCTTTTATTTATGAAGTTATCGGTTTTACTTGTGCAAAAGTTAATCGGGTCTTTATAAAAACGATTTCGGGATATTCAAGTTTTGTGGATTTCCTCATTTTCTATCAAGATGCAATGCCCGTACAAACAGATACCCCTATTTATGCGATTGAAGAGACAAAAACCGATGATAAGGAAAGCCGGAATACCGGAGTATTCCAAAGATGTACTAAATTTGTTTTTGTAAAGCATTACTATCCTTCTGTCAAGCTGATCATGCTATATGCCTTACAGGTTGAACAAAAGAAAGAACCTACACAAACCTATATCTTTGGGACTCGGCTTTTACTAACTTTCGGAGTAGAAATTCTTGGAAAAATATTAAATCCGAATGTGTTCAAACCTTTCACTTCGATCAATGACATTATAGTATTCAAACAAAACATGCGAAAAGCTCCCAAAGGGAACGTCCCGATTATGTTATTTAAAGAAAACGATAAAATTTCCATATCTGGGAGACTATACAAAAATAAAGGCCTTTCACATGACCCTAATATAGGGGCATTAAGTATTTTATCCGCAATCTTGCGAATGTTGGGTTGGACAGGAAAAATAGAAATAATCCGGCACGGATTGTTACCACAACATGTAGGAGTGAGGAATAAATTCATACAAGTGGCTAATCTATTAAAGATCAAATTGGAAAACCTCGAAATTCCTCAAACCAACATGCCTGAATTCTATTGGAAATACGATACAACAGGAGAGAAGTTAGGAACTATTTTCATCCATATTATCGTTGAGAATTTCACAGAGGGGTATTCTATATTCGAGAATCACGCCGGATGCGAAAAAGGCTACTTTATGAAATCCGATGGCACGCCTATACCATTGGCAAAATATAATGACCGAAAAAAATATAAAGAGGGAGATAAAAAAGAGAAAATTGCTATCCCCGATTTAGTCTTGATCGATATATCTGAAAACGAAACGATTACAATCGAAGGCAAAAAATACCAGTTTAGGCAACAGGGAATAAGAGAATTGGAAGATTATGATTCTTTTGAAAAGCGATATTTAAAATATTATTATCCCGATTATAAAGTAGTGCGAACTGTCGTGCTATATGGAAGCCGAGAAGAACGAATCATAGAAGCCCAAATCGGATTCCTTCTAAATAAAGATGGAAAATTGGTTTTGGGGATACAAGCTCCTTTATTATTTCGTCGGGCTATTGCTCACTTGTTGGATTATTGGAATTGATTATCAGAACGGATATCCAATAGCCAAGTGGAATGCGAGACTGTTTTTGAAAGAAGTCATATTATAATATCCTTTCTTTCCAGTATCATAGGGCGCATGTATCCCGATACCTAAATCTCCCCGTAAAACAAGCATACCGATATCGTAGCGTAATCCTATACCTGTACCGAGGGCTATATCTTTGAGAAAAGTTTTCCGGTCGAGTTCTCCACCGGGACGTTTCGGATCTTTTTTCAATAGCCAGATATTCCCGGCATCGACGAATGCCGCACCGTGCAAATCGCCCCAAATGGGAAAACGGTATTCGATATTCGCTTCGAGTTTGAAAGTACCTGTCTGGTCGAAATATCCGTCGACATCGTCTTTTGCCGGAACATAACTTCCGGGACCGAGCGAACGTATAGTAAAAGCCCGTATGCTATTTGCACCTCCGATATAAAATTGTTCGCTGTACGGAACTTCTTTGGAATTTCCGTATGCATGTTCCGCACCTATAAACAACCGGGTCGCCAACCAGTGTTCGGCACGGAAACGGTGATAATATTTCATTTCGGCACTTCCCTTTACGAATTGAGAAAAACTGCTGCCAAAGATATGTTTCTCCCCATGCTGTCCAAAAAGCGATGTTATCCCGCTAAGGATATTTCCAGCCGACATTCCCATGAACTGCCAGATAAAGCGGTTATCCACTTCCCGGCCGTATGAGGTGTCGTAAGTATAGGTGTAACTCGAAGAAGGAATGAACTGATCTCGGAAACTGAGGGCAATGGCCGGATTCTCTTCCATCGTTTTATCGAACGATTCGGTCGTATTGAGTAGTTTTGTATATACCAACTTAAATGGCGTAACCGAGTGTCCGGCCCGCAAGGAGGTACGATAGTCGTATGACATCGAACCGTTGAAAGAGACCATACGAAAATAATGAGGCCGATTCATCAAGTTTGCCCCCAATTGGAACCGAGTATAAGCGGGATATTTTCGGGTACGGGGTAGTTGCGGTAGAAATCCCGGCACGATACGGGGATAGGTTAATGACGAATTCAAACCCACTTCATAAGAGTTGAATAGCGAAGCCTTACCATGCTGCGAACCTCCGCCTGTCTGCCACTCATAACTCCCGTTGAGTTTGACCGAAAGTTTTTCACCGCCCCCGAACACGTTGTTGTGATTAATACCGAAAATAAGTCCCGGGCCTATATAGCTGTTCGATTTAGACGAAACATTGGCTTCTATGGTCGCTTCGAGCGGCACGTCGAACGTCGCCTGTATCGTTACATCGAGGGAATCTTTTCGCATCAATGAATCGAGAGGGGTTACTTCGACAGCGACAGTACGGAATATTCCTAACCGCCCAAGATTGGATTGCGTCTCATTTTGGGTCGCAATCGAATAGATTTCGCCCGGTTTGAAAGTGATATTTTTGGGTAATACCCATTTTTTCAATCGTATAGGCTTGTAATAAGCGACAGTCATGCGAGGGTAGCGAATGGTATCGGGAGTTCCGTCGCCGGTGGCACGGTTGAGTCGAACTGTTACACCTCCCACATAATAAGGTTTGAGCGCTTGTGCCGGAATCCCTTTTTTCAGCGTCATTCTCAACGCCACTTTACCCGGAGACAACGTAGTGTCGGCAAGGTATTCGATGTATTCGGGGCGGAAATAAAAATATCCGTTATTTCTCAGTGCGGTAGTAATTCGGTTTCGCTCGAAAGATAAAGAATCGAGGCAATAACGGTCGCCCTTTTGTAAAATCGAGGAACTATTTATACTGTCGATAAACCGAGTTACCGGAGTCGTAGGAGCCGGTAATTCTATGGTATCGAGCGTATAGGCTTCGGGGACTTCGATTCGATATTTAATGCGGGCTTTTTTAGGGTTCCGTTTGTTGTATATCAATTCATAATCGGCTTTCGCTCCGAAATATCCGTTATTTCCGAGAATGTCTTTGACTACCCTCATACGCAATTCGGGCTGTACGGTCGAAACAAGTACCGGCTCCTTGGCCAACTTCTCGTATATCCAGTGCTTCACCCCTTTTTCCCGCTTGGGTTCCATGTAATTCCACACCCACAAACCTATGGGAAACGGCGTGCGGATATAAGGAGAGAACAAAGGATTGTTGGGTGCGACGGAGAGAGTAGATCGAACGTCCGATGCAGCTGCATCGGCGATTTTCACACCTGAGTCGGGTATGATTTCCATTTTCTTTACGCCGGTATACAATACTTCATCATCGGCAATACGCTTTGTCGTGGAACAGCCAATCAGTATCAGCAATAGAAAAGCGGCGGTAAATACATTTCGGAATACTTTTTTCATAGGTTCACCCCCTTTCTGCTTTTCCGTGGTCGAAATAGCTCCATCAGATTGAGCAGCCTTTTCTTAACGACAAAACCGACACCGGTTTGAGTGATCTCTCCTTCGAGAATACTTTCATATCCCGTATGCCGGAATATTTTAATATACATGTTATCCCTTTGATTCAAATAATATTCGAGGGAAATGTCGTCTATGAAGTTCTCTTTGAAATTGACATCTGCGTTGTCGTCCGGGCTGAGGCTTCCGCCAATGACGACTTTCACCCTATTGTTAAACAGACTTTTAGCCGCCCTATAAGAATAATCGGTGCGGGTATTCACTCCCGAAGCATCGGTGTAGGAATTAATATCGAAAGACAAATCGATACCTTTCAAGTTATCCTGAGCCCATTGGTTCAATTCTTTTTGCAGAAATGCGTTAAGCGGATTACCCAATAAATCGGATTTCGTAGTCGACGTTCCGGGACCGGTATATGTATTATATATGAGCAGGCTCATGGCTTGCGAAGCCCGTTGCTCGGCCGTGAGCGATGTCAACTGATTTTGCAGAGTGAGGTCTTCGGGTGCGGAAAGGTCGAAAGAAACAGACAAATTTTCCAATGAATTTTTAATGATGATACTGATGTCAAAATTGACTTGCCGGGTATTTTTCTCCTCCTCGGAGATAGTCGTGCGTACAGTCTCGACAGCTGTGATAGACATTTGAGGATCGGCGATGTCACCGTTCCAAGACACATAGCTTCCGTCTTGAATTTTAAACAACTTTTCCGATATGATAGGTGGGTTGTAGCGAACGAAACCTCCGGTGAGATTGTACCGACCGGTGAAACGGCTGTCGCCCAACGTATTCATGGTATAGGCCAATTCCCCTCCGCCTTGAAGGTCTATCCGATTTTTTCCGTCCACCGAAAGATTCACACCCATTTTAACAGTGGGAGCAATGTTGATATTAACCAATATATCCATACCCAACACACTGCTCTTTTGCAAAGTATCTTCTTCGGCTATTTCAGTACTGTCGTTGAACGAAACGAATGTAACGATATTATTCTCCTGTTGATGAAGAGCGAAAGGAGAATCTTGCATAACGTAGGTTACTTCCGTTCCCGTGAGCAGCCCTACATTTCCCCGAATTTTCAAGGCATCAAGCGGACCGTTTACCGCCATGTCCATATCTGCGATAACCGAACCGTAAACAGTCGCTTTCGTACTTCTCGCCGATTTAACCGGTTGGAAAGCCGATGCATATAATCTCAAATCGGTAACGATTTTATCTAATTTTTTGAAATCGATATTTCCATCGATATGCAGTGGATTTTTATTCGCTCCCGTGATCTCATAATTGTCGAATTGCAAAACATTTTGTTCCACTCGAATCTGACTTTGAGGAAATTTCAAAGTGGCTCCCATCGATTTAGAATTAGCCACGGCTTCTTCCATCTGTATGTAGCCATTCAGGAGAGGCGTATCGGTACTACCCGTAACTCCCATTTTCCCATTCAAATATCCCTGTAATTGCGCCATTTCGGAAGGGAGGAACGGATTGGCTGTCGTCAACGGGAACTCATCTATGGACAAGTTTAACCGAACGGGATTTTCTGCTTGATTGTCAAGAAGCCCGTTCAACGTCAATACTTTCTTATCGTCTATTTCCAAATCGGCTTGTGCTTCCTGACGACCCAAAGAGTCTAATTGATAATCGACATTCAGATTAAAATTTCCCACACGTTGTTTCCCATAATATAAATCACCGATTCCCATACTACCGGATACTTCCGTCGCACTCTGCGGAAAGTTTACCAGCAAGTCGGCAGAAATACTTCCGTCGATTTGAGGAGAGAATGGCGATAAAGCTAACCACGGAGCTATCTCCATACCGTTTATATTGACTTTCAATGCCTCTTGATGAGAGAAATCATGTGATTGTTCGTTGTGTAAAGTCTTGATAATAAAATGCCGATCCTCGTGAGTGAGAGCTATGTTGGCATCGAAATGTCGCCCATAGTGGTAGGCAAAAAAATTGTCGGGATTCAATGTCCACGTTTCAAAGCCGATAATCGGATTTTTAGGGAAAAACGACACTTGAATCAATGAATCTAAAAAATCGGCTTGGCAACCTATTCGGAATCCTTCTTGTCCTTGTCTGTTTTTTTGCACACAAAACAATTTAGTCGTATTCCCGGAGAGGAATCCGTTAAGGATTACAGAGGCTAATTGATCGAGGTTTCCGGGCTTGTTGCCGACTTGAAGAGAGTAATATAATCTTTCCTCCTTTTCACGACGCTCGAATAAAGAGAGTTGGAGGGTATCGATAGTAATCCCCCCGGTCGAAAAGCGGTCTATCTTACCCGTCGTATTCAATAGAGTATCGTTTTGGATATTCAAGTCGATTTGAGAAAATCCCATGTTCATTCCTTTGAGATACTGCTGTATGAGATTATTCCGCTTTGCGTTCGCATGAAACTCAAAAGGAGGCAGAACTTGATGCAACGCTTTCATATCCAATCGCTTTTCTTCTTGAACCGTAGCAATAATAGGTAACGACTGGTTCAGCTTTTCCAAGAAAGAGCTAAATCCTATACTCGAAACAAAATTCATAGCCATGTCTCCGCTTCGGACAGCGGCATTTATGTGCGTAGAGTCTGTTTCGGCCGAAATCGACAATGCATTGGTTTGTAACCTGCTGGTCGGCAAGAGGGCAGAAAAGTCACTTAACCGTATGTCTGCCCGATAAGATTCGCTCATGGGCGAAACATAGCCAGAAAGAGAAAGGCCGGTAGAAACCGAGCACGCTTCGGTTACCAGTTTCAGAGCTTCCAAATCGGTATGAATCTCGCCAGTCAAGTCGGCCGTATATTCTTCGGGAGACAGCGATCCCGATACGGAGAGTCCTATCAACAAATTAGGATCGGTACAAGTTATACCGCCACTTATTTTACCCCTATTCAATTTTGCTTCGATAGACAGTCCGGTATACCGGTAACCCGAATAATCCACGGAATCTATTTTCAAGTCGACAGTCGCATACATACTGGAATCCATCGGATTGTATTTTTCTCCTGAGAACCGGGTCGAAGCAGAGAGTACTCCCAAAGAATCATGAGGCAGGAACGAAGATAGAGGGAATCGATCTATCAGTATCCGTCCATCATATTGCTCTTTTTTAGTATTTAATCGAGCAAGGAGAGTGATGAGGCCATCGCCGGATTCGATTTGGGCTTTCGACCGGATCATCTCCGGTGAAAGTCGGGCATTACCGGTGAATCGGGTCGGCGGTATATGTATTTTTTTGCTTAGGGAGTCCGGCATTACATTCGCAAAGACCGGCGAATTTTTCAGGCGCAGCTCCCATTGGAGACTTCCGTTAATCCGATCTGCTTCGTGCAAATTTTGCACATTGCCTGTCGCTTGGCAAACGAATGTTCCCGGCAGGGATATATCGGCCTTTTCCAAATTTAAATCTCCCAATTTACCGTTCATCGAGATGTTTGAAAGAAAACCGGTCGACAACAACAACCCTCTGGTATAATTGTCGTATTCGGGTAATACCCGAATAATGTCCCCAATAGCGAGCTTAGCCTGTAATCGAGCTTCGACCGGTGTTTGTGAATTTTGTGTGAAAATACCGTTTCCAACTTTAATCTGCGCCGAAATCTCGGATAAAGCAGTGTTCATCTGAAATTTTTGCAAGGAGATACCTGTCGAATCCATAGTAAAAGTTCCTTGTGTTCGAGTTACGGCTATCCCCGAACGTTCGGTGAACGCCAATTGTTTGATAGGAACGCATATTTCGCTTCCTCGATTATAGAGGGAGTCGATGGCAATCTCAATATTATCGAGAGAAAGATACCCGAAGTCAAGCCCTTTTTGGGGGATTCGGGTCGGCAAGGCATAAAGAGCATGATTCCGATGCAGCCGCAACTTTCGAATTTGTACGGTCCACGGCGGCGAAACGATTGTATCGGCATCATTTTCCTCCGGTTCTGCTTCATTATTTCCACTCCCCGGATAATAACGATAATCTCCTTTGTCTATAATCGCCTCGGAGACTCGAACCGATTGCCCGTATAAATCTATTTCTCCTTGCAAGAGTCTCGCTTTTTGTATCGAAGCATCCAAATTTTCGATAGTAGGTTTCATCTGCATAGAATAATGGATATTCGATAACCCTATTTCTCCTACCAAGATGCTCCAATTCAATGGAGCGCTTTCCGCAGAAACAGTATCGGGGGAACTCTCCGACAAGTTCAAAGTTATTTCCCCTCCGTCCAATCGGGTAGAAGGTAATGAGATGTGGAAATCTTTTAAATTAACGTTTGCTTTCTGTGTGGAGAATTGTTTTATGTTAGCCGATAGTAATAAAGTAGAGTCTGAATTCGAAAAACGAAAAAGTGTTTCATTCAATGCTATTTTCTGGATTTGAACTTGTCCACGCAAAAGTGCCGCCGGGGCTACCCCTACTTGTATACTTGAACTTTGCAACAGCGTATCCCGACTCGAAGTCAGTAAAAGTATATCGTCGATTTGCAGTCGGAACGGGAATTTAAGAGACAACTTTCCTATGGAAAGCTCCATTCCTGTCGATCGGCCGACATAACCGCTAATCTCATTCTTTCCCCATCGTTGTACTGCCGGGATATAAATAGACAAAGGTAAAGTCAACAATAGCACTAAAAGTGAAATCAATACGATAGCAATATATTTTAGTGCTTTTTTCATTTTGGAGGAATTCTTTTTTGAAGGACTCTATATACACCTTATTTAACTGTATTCCGGTGGCTATTTTATAAACATTGGCACGACAGAATTTGTTTTTAGAATATACAGAAAACCTAAAAAACAAGGTAAATATATGAAAAATTATTTGTACCTCATTGCTTTATTTACAATGATCGCGTTAGGAATAAATTCGGGGCATGGCCGAATCAGAAAGCCGATCAACGACCGGAATACCCCATTCCTATACCGATGAGTTTATCGTAACGTACTCCCTGCGGACGATGATAAACCTTTACTAAATATTCGTTTACCGTTTCATAATAGTTTCCTTCGATAGGACCTGCCGAAGCGGCACTCCCTCCATCGGGCAAAAATAGGTATTGATAATTGTAAGAACCCTGTTTCAAGAGCAGGGTTTTCTCATATTTCCCAGAAGCAGGATTATAAACCATTTCGTTATAAGGGGTATACCGATGATTCGTCATTTCGCCATCAATATATATTTTTCCTCCCGGAATCGGATCGGAATCAAGCGTGAAATGCACGACGAAATAATCGGCTTCGGTATTGCTGTCGTCTGCCCCGCTTTGGCGTATGACGAAACGCCCGTTTTGGGTTTTATCATAAAGATAACTCGTTTGCGCTCTGGGAACAGACGTAGCTAACACGACGTGATAATATGGGTCGAAATAGTATATTTTTTCAACCCCTAATCCGGCATAACGGGTAGCTACCATTTCGAACCGACGAAATTCATTCCCCGCTTCGAATATCATATTGCGGTCATGACCGAAAACAATTTGATTCCCTTGTACCCTTAAAGGTCTATTTATAATAACCTCCTTATCCCGTCGGCTATTTTGAAGAATACTTATTTTCAATTCGTTATAAGGATTTTGAACCCGATAATTGTTGGTATTGAGAGCGACTTCTACCTGTTGATGCTCACGGTTATAATCTATATCGGTGCGAGACGTTACAGAAGGAGCAACCAAAACTTGGTTTTCGTAGACCGAAAAACACACTTGCAACAAAATATTTTCCGGTTCGTTTTCGGGATAAACCACAAGCACATAATTACCCGATACTTTAAACTGTACATCGGCATTGGGAAGCGTAATCCTGTAATGCACATAATGCGCGAAAGTCGCAGTAGAAAATTCATATTCTTCGACAGAATTCGTATTGAAGCCATCGAGATATTCCAAATCCGACAAGTCGGAAGGACGCCAGTCTGCATTACAATGTATAAGACTGTATTGCAAATAAGTGACATCTTCGGCCAACTCATCGAACGAAATCGTTATGTGTTCGTCGGTATTCAATTCAATAATAGGAGGGAACAACTCCCTACCTTCCACCTCGGTCTGTATAGTTCGAAATCGATCGGAGAAGGCTTGTGTTTCATACGGTTCCGAACGATTTTGGGCCGTTGCAGAAATGCCTCCCAAAAGGACACAAACAGAGATAAGCAATTGAAAAATATAACTTGTTTTCATAACCATTCCATTATCGAGTTACTGATGCAAACATACGAAATTTTACGCCTATATCCTAATATATTATCCCTTACAATCATCAATTCTATCGCAATAGAACGAAAATAATTTATAACTCGAATCATACAGAATGCAGTTTGGCATGAAAAATAAATATATTTATTTTATCCTACATCTACCTTTCGTTATATTATTCTGTATAATATAGGATGCGGTTCGGCATAGTCAAGCCGAAAATATAATTTTCGCTTGTCTCTGCACTCACCTTTCACTATATTTGTACCGTATTTTAAAATATAGTTGTGTATGAATTGTAAGTTTTTCACTATCGCTTGTGCTTTATTGTCAATGTCTTTCTGCTCATGGGCAAACGAAAATAAAACGGATTCTGTGGGTTACCAATTTACTGTAACCAAAGAATTGAAGACCAACCCGGTAAAAGACCAAAGTAGATCGGGAACGTGTTGGAGTTTCTCAACTTTATCGTTTATCGAAGATGATTTGTTGCGTCAAGGAAAGCCTGCGGTAGACTTATCGGAAATGTTTATCGTGCGTAACGATTATATAGAAAAAGCGATTAAATATGTGCGCATGCACGGTGATATCGCCTTTTCGGCCGGGGGTAGCGCTTATGACGTGCTCTATATCATCGATAAATATGGCATTGTTCCCGAGGAGGTTTATACCGGTTTGAATTACGGGACAGACCAGCACCAGCACGGAGAACTCGACGCTATCCTCAAAGGTTATGTCGATGCTATCATTGCCAACCCCAATAAAAAACTTTCGACGGCATGGCTCGATGGATTCAAAGCCGTGCTGGACACCTATTTAGGCAAAGTTCCCGAGAAGTTTACTTACAACGGCGTAGAATACACACCTCAATCTTTTGCAAAATCATTGGGTATAAAAGCCTCGGATTATGTTCCGTTGACATCATTCACCCATCACGATTTTTACAAACCTTTTGCCATTGAAGTACCCGACAACTGGTTATGGTCGGAATATTATAATATCCCGCTCAACGAATTGATGGAGACAATCGATTATGCCATCGATAAAGGTTTTACAGTTATGTGGGCTTCCGATGTAAGCGAGAAAGGATTCCAATATCTGAAAGGGTTTGCTGTGGTTCCCGTAGAGAAGAAAAACGAGAACCTGTCTGGAACCGAATTGGCTCGTTGGGTAAAATTGTCAAAATCGGAAAAAGAAGGAGAACTATATAAATTCGAAGAACCGGAAGAAGAACAATACATCGACCAAAAACTTCGACAAGAAGCATTCGATAACTACGAGACTACCGACGACCACGGCATGGTATTCGTAGGGACAGCCGTCGACCAGAACGGTACGAAATATTATAAAGTGAAAAATTCATGGGGTACGGAACAAATTTATGGAGGCTTTTTCTACGCATCAGAAGCATTCGTGAAATATAAAACTATGGATATCTTGGTCCACAAAGATGCTGTTCCCGTAAAGATTCTGAAAAAATTACATCTGAAATAGCACGATGAAACGGCTTCGTCTATCTGGACTTTTGCTGTTGATATTGTGTTTGTCTCTATTGGCTATCCCGTTTTGGAACGACCGAATCGTACGCCGTTATATCGACAAAATATGGTTACACCGGACGAACTCGATCGAGAAGTTGCACGAGTTTGAACAGTAGTATAAAAATTTTGAGTGCGACGTGCTGTTCCTCACCGATTCAGCGACATTCGAGATAGGGCATGACGAACCTTCGGGCGAACCGTTGAAGCCCTATCTCGACTTTTTAGGAGCTAACCCCGACCGAGAACTTTGGCTCGATTTAAAGAATCTGAACGAAAGTAACTGCATACAAGCCGAAACGACACTTACCGGACTACTGGCACAGAGAGATGTCGATAAAGATCAATTGATTATCGAATCTCGTGATTGGAAAGCGTTACATCATTTTACACAAGAAGGGTATTACACTTCTTGCTATCTGGATATTCCCCATATAGACGAATTGTCCGACGCAGAACGTTTACACAGACTGGATTCCATTCAACAAATAGCCCATAGCGGAGCTGTTTCGGCGCTCTCCTTTCCGGCTTCGTATTACGCTTTTCTAAGGAATCTGGATTTCTCGGTAGATTTACTCACTTGGGAACATCGTCGATGGGCTTGGCAATTACCCTTCTTTTCCCGATCAAGGGCGATTCTGAAAGACGGGAGAGTAAAAGTCGTTTTGGTGAAAGAAAAGGGACATTATCACAAATGAATCTTTTTATAAAAATAGGTCAAACACAATCGATATACCCACGCAACAACGATACAAAGCAAGAGATACAATAACCCGGATATTTCTGGGGGAAGGGCTTGATCGTGCGCAAGAACTTGTTGCCGCACAAAAGCATGAGTTACAAACAGCGCAGCCGAAAGTTTTCCCATGAAAAGCAGAACGTTTTGAAGAGGTTCCTTTCTGGCAAGCGGGAGAACGGCAGCCACAGGAAAGAGGGCTAATATAGGACTAACCACCCATAAATAGCGATTGAACAAACTCAGAACGAAAAGAACGACTCCCAATGAAATCCATCTCCACGAAATATGTACAGGGTGACGAGACAGGAGAATGCCTACACAAAACACCGGTAACCACCCTATGCTGTTATAACGAAAAGCAAAAACCCAGTTATCCAACCCGAGACTAGACAACACAATGAGCAACGTCCACACCCCTGCTATAATACCCCATAGAACCTTGTCCGATGATTTCCGCAAGAATAATGCGTAAATAACATACAACTGAAATGCCATGCCGAAATACCACCACGGCCCGGCAATGATAAATCTGTCGGCAAGGCCGTTGGCCGTAAAAGTAAGCATAAACAACATGTCGGTCCAAATCTTGTTATTACCCAGATAGGCATAGGTAAAATGCGTATGCCCCGAATAACGGTCGAGAATAAGCAGTAGCGCCATAGGAACGAGCCATTTCCACAGTTGTATGGCTCGGCGCAAAATGATATACCACTTCGATTCCCCGCTGTGGTCATAACGTTTGGAAAGTCCATAACCACTGACAAAGACAAAAATCGAAACTCCGTAATGTCCTAAAAAGGAAAATAGCGATAAAATTATAATGCGTAAATTACCAGACAACATGGCCTCGGTAAAACGGGAAACATTTTCGGGAGCATACTTAAACTCACATTCTGGCGGAAACTCAGGAAACGTATGAAAATAATTATGGAATATAATCAATAAAATACCAATACCTTTTACAATATCCAGATTTTTATCCCGCGTAAATGTTCGTAAATTACCCCCCCAAATATTCACATTCATTAGTATTATTTATATTCATTTACATTCATCAGATACAAAATAAGATGAGATTACATTTCTTCTGATACCTCATTGAGCTTTTCACCGATCAATCGAGCAGCCGATGCTACATAATCGGCACAAGGGCGACGCTTGTAATACGTTTCGGTACGAGCCTCGGGAGTAGGACTATCGCTTTTATGGTCGAGTCCCAACAGCTCTCTGCAAATAATAGAACCGTTTAGGGCCTTCGATTTCTCTGCCAAATCCTGCACCGTGCTGTAAACGATTTTTCGTTTAGTCATATCCGACGGGACATCATTTTTGTAAAATAACCCAGCAACCATAAACATGCCGCTAACTGCACCGCACACTTCTCTCAATCGTCCCATACCTCCACCCAACGGGGCACTGATAGACGCTGCCAAAGACGGGCTTATATCGAACAAATCGCAATAAGCCAACACAACGGCTTGCGCACAATTATATCCTTCCAGAAAAAAACGACGGGCCTTTTCCGCTCTTTGTTCTACATCTACTCTTTCCATACCGCTACCATCGAATAGGTTCGATTCCGTGAGCCTCTAAATATTGGTTAGTTTGACTGAAATGATGATTCCCGAAAAACCCCCGATGTGCCGACAAAGGCGAAGGGTGTGGAGATTGCAAAACAAGATGCCGACTGCGATCTATAAAATCGCCCTTCCGTTGGGCATACGATCCCCATAGGATAAATACCAAATGCTCCCGCTCTTCTGCCAATTTATGAATAACTGCATCGGTAAATGTTTCCCAACCTCTACCTTGATGTGATGCCGCTCTGTGAGCCTCAACCGTGAGAGTAGCATTCAAAAGCAAAACTCCTTGTTGCGCCCATCGAGTCAAATTTCCACTCCGAGGAACAGGAATTCCTAAATCGCTCTCGATCTCCTTGAAAATATTTTGAAGCGAAGGAGGAAAAGGAATATGGTCATTAACCGAAAAACAAAGCCCATGTGCTTGACGAGGCTCATGATAGGGGTCTTGCCCCAAAATAACGACCTTTACTTGGTCGAACGGACAGGCGTCGAAAGCCGCAAAAATCTGACTACCGGGAGGATAAACCGTTTTAGTAGCATATTCGTGCCGTACAAAAGCCGTCAGATTTTCAAAATAAGGCTTGTCAAATTCGCTTTGTAAGCGTTGCTGCCAGCTGGATTCGATACGAACATTCATAATAGTCGAATAAGATTTTAACTATATCTGTTTGCAAAGCTACAAATATTTCTTACTTTTGCCACGCAAATGAAGAATTGTTTCTCATTTTTGAGTAGAAACAATCTCGCTTTTTTATATCGGCACCCGTAGTTCAATGGATAGAATAAAGGATTCCGGTTCCTTCGATTGGGGTTCGACTCCCCACGGGTGTACAAACCGAACAGCCTATCTGTTATAGATAGGCTGTTTACTTTATAGAAAATACATAAGATTACCCAGAATTATTTTGATTGTGTTTTTTAACCCCTCCGTCCTGCGGACACCTCCCCTATATTTTGCTGAACAAAACACAGGGGAGGAGTTTGAATACCCTTTTATCGCATTATTTATCGAATGAGATGGATCGTGTTCGTCCTTCTCCCCTGCCGTGTCGTAGCATTACGGGGTGTCACGTTAGCCATATAGAAGAGATGACCGCAGGACGGAGGGAGTTGAAAAGATTATATAATCTTTGATGGAGGGATCAGACGCATAAACGGACAATCTTCATTAATTTCCTACTGAGCCGATATCCTCACTAAATATCGACTAAGCCTAACTTTTTTCTTTTATATTCACCTTCTTTCTGTTTTTATTCATCTGAATTTTGTAGTTTAAAACCGACTATGATTCGATACGAAAAATAGACAAGCTCATTTTGTCCTTCCCTCGGCTTACACTATCTTTGCACTATGGAAAATAAAATAGATTGGAGCCGTACAGATGGATTAATTTTCGATATGGACGGAACCCTGTGGGATGCAGTAGACACATATGCCCGCATTTGGAACGAAGTATTTCTGCGAGCTGGAAAAGAAGTTCACATCACGAGGGAAAGCCTCATCGGTAACATCGGTATTCCTATTCCTAAGATTTTGGCAAACCTCTTTCCAGAAATTGAAAACGAAGAGGCAAACCGTTTCTCAAAAGAGTTAGCGGAACATGAACCCGAATTATTGTCCCGTTACGGCGGTACACCCTATCCCGGCGTGGTTTCTGGATTGGAACAACTCTCCTCGAAATACAAATTGTTTTTAGTCAGTAATTGCGACACCCATACTTTACCTATTTTCATGTCTTGTATCGGGATAACCCCTTTCATCACCGAGGCCATTTCATTCGGCGACACACATAAACCCAAGGGTGACAACATGTTATTACTGAAAGAAAAATATCATCTGCAACACCCCCTCTATATGGGCGATATAGAAGCCGACGGGCGGGAAACTCATCGGGCAGGACTACCGTTCGTATATGCCCGTTACGGATTCGGACACACCGACGATTATGAATTAGCATTCGATTCGTTCGAAGATTTTACCAATTTCTTCTTAAAACTTAAATAAAAATGTATTCGAGTAATTTTCAACCCGAGTCTTCGTTACGGTGGAAGAGAGTACAGTCGGTATTACAGTCGATAAATGCCGATGCCGTTTTGTTGAATACGAACGCCAATCTATACTATTCTTCGGGCCGGGTATTCAACGGTTATACCTATATACCTTCGGAGGGTGAAGCGATTTATTTCGTTCGCCGTCCCATAGGGTTGAAAGGAGAAAATGTTCATTATATCCATAAACCCGAACAAATTCCGGCTTTACTCACCGAAATAGGACTACCACTTCCCCGCAAACTCGCAATCGAGTGGGATGCATCTCACGGCGATTTCACACGGTTATCCGCCGTATTTCCCGATGCAGAAATAACGAACGGCTCGGCTGTCATGCGGAAAGTACGTTCGGTAAAAACCGATTACGAATTGGGGTTATTGCACGAGTCCGCCGTGAAACATGCCGAAGTATATCATCGTATCGAATCGGTCTATCATAACGGAATGACCGATATCGAATTACAGATAGAAATAGAACGCTTGTTGCGGTTGCACGGAAATCTGGGGCTTTTCAGAATAAATGGACAAAGCATGGAGATTTTCATGGGCAATGTCATTTGCGGCGATAATGCAGATACTCCCACACCGTACGATTTTGCTATGGGAGGAGCCGGATTGAGTTGCTCGATACCGGTAGGTTGCAATGGTTCGCTCATTCGTCCGGGCATGGCTGTGATGATAGACATGTGTGGCAATTTCACCGGATACATGACTGACATGACCCGAGTCTATTCGGTGGGGGAATTACCCGACCTAGCTCATCGAGCCCACCAATGTTCCATCGATATTCATCGTGCTGTAAGCCAAATGGGTAAACCGAGCGTAAAGGCGGCCGACTTATATAATCTAGCGATTTCGATAGCAAAAGAGGCCGGATTGGAAAATTACTTTATGGGACATACCCAGAAGGCCGGATTTATCGGACACGGTGTAGGTATCGAAGTTAATGAAGCTCCGGTCTTAGCTCCGCGCTCGAAAGATATTTTAGAAGGAAATCAAGTCATAGCTCTTGAACCGAAATTTGTCATACCCCATGTAGGCGCTGTTGGAATCGAAGATACCTATATGGTCACACCCGAAGGTATGAAGGCCATTACAAACGCTCCGGTAGAAATAGTATCTTTATCGTAAAATGTCTTTGACCCCCTTCGTCACTTCATGACACCTCCCCTATCGCACTTATAGTGCGTAGTGGAGAAGGTTAAAATGCATTATCCGTTATCCCCGCTCTATAAAAATAGGAACGAGGGTAAAGGATAAAGATGTAACCCCGCCGATTTTCTATCGTTGTGCCCTTTTTTCTCTGCGAATAACTTCGTAACTTTAAGCCCCTGAAACTAAATTTTATCTGTTTATGCAACCCTTTATTCATCTGCACGTTCACTCCCAATATTCTATTCTTGACGGTCAGGCTTCGATTCCGGCATTGGTCGATAAGGCTATACGCGACGGAATGAAAGGTTTGGCATTGACCGACCACGGTAATATGTTCGGGATAAAAGAGTTTTTCAATCTGGTAAAAAAGAAAAACGGAGCAACAAAAGATGCCATTAAAGGTGTACAGAAACGAATCGAAGCCATCGAAAGCGGTGCGGAAGAGGTAGAAGACAAAGAAAAAGAATTGGCCTCCCTGCAAGAAGAAAAGGCAAAACTCGAAGCCAAAATATTCAAGCCGATATTCGGATGCGAAATGTACGTAGCCCGTCGTCGGCTTACCGACAAGGAAGCCACACCGAGAGAAATACGTACTACCGTCGTTAACGAGGTCGAGGGCTTTTCTATTCGTCGGGGAGCCGTCGACGAGGGTGGTTATCACTTGGTTGTCCTTGCAAAGAACCTGAAAGGTTATCACAATCTGGTCAAATTGGTATCGAAAGGCTGGACCGACGGATTTTATTCCCGTCCCCGTACCGACAAATACGAACTCGAAAAATATCACGAAGGGCTGATTGTTTGCTCTGCATGTCTGGGTGGAGAGATTCCGAGAAGAATCCTTACCGGCGATATTCAAGGAGCCGAGGAGGCTATCCTATGGTTCAAGAATATCTTCGGAGAAGATTATTACCTCGAATTACAACGCCACAAAGCTACCGTACCGAGAGCCAACCACGAAACATATCCGCTGCAACAAGTAGTGAACGATCGGCTGATAGAGTTCTCTCGCAAGCATGGAATCAAACTGGTATGTACCAACGACGTTCATTTCGTGGAAGAAGAAAATGCCGAAGCTCACGACCGCCTCATTTGTTTGAGTACGGGTAAAGATTTGGACGACCCCAATCGCATGCTATATACCAAACAAGAGTGGTTAAAGACCCAACAGGAGATGAACGACATCTTCTCCGATGTGCCCGAGGCTCTATCCAATACGTTGGAAATTCTCGACAAGGTAGAGTTTTATTCCATCGACCACCCGCCTTTGATGCCCACTTTCCCGATTCCCGAAAACTTCGGTACAGAAGAAGAGTATCGGAAAAAATTTACCGAAGAAGATTTATTCAACGAATTCACTCGGGACGAAAACGGGAATGTCGTTTTGGACGAAGCCGCAGCACACAAGAAAATAGAAAATTTGGGCGGTTACGACAAACTGTATCGTATCAAGTTGGAAGCCGATTACCTGAAAGAATTGACTTTCAAAGGAGCGCACGAACGATACGGAGAGGAACTATCCGACGAAATTATGGAGCGAATCACTTTCGAACTTCATATCATGAAAACGATGGGTTTTCCGGGTTACTTCCTCATTGTACAGGATTTCATCAATGCAGCCCGCAGAGAACTCGATGTCTCGGTCGGTCCAGGACGTGGTTCAGCCGCCGGTTCAGTTGTCGCTTATTGTTTGAAAATTACGCAGATAGACCCTCTGAAATACGATTTGCTATTCGAACGCTTCCTTAATCCCGACCGTATTTCCTTGCCCGATATCGATGTGGACTTCGACGACGACGGTCGTGGGCGGGTATTGCAATGGGTAACTGAAAAATACGGAGCCGAAAAAGTGGCGCATATCATCACCTATGGTACGATGGCTACAAAATTGGCGATTAAAGATGTAGCCCGTGTCCAAAAACTACCGTTGCCCGAATCGGATCGTTTGACTCGCTTGATTCCCGACCGTTTACCCGAAAAGAACGGGAAAGCCCAGAAAATAAACCTGAAAAATTGCATCGAGAACGTGAAAGAATTGCAGGAGGCTTGCAATTCGAGTAACGAACTATTGGCCAATACGATGAAGTATGCCCAAATGCTCGAAGGAAACGTGCGTAATACCGGCGTTCATGCCTGTGGCGTTATCATCGGGCGTGACGATATAACCGATTGGGTTCCGGTGAGTACGGCCGACGATAAAGAGACCGGAGAGAAAATGCTCGTTACCCAATATGAAGGCAGCGTTATAGAAGATACCGGCTTGATAAAAATGGACTTTTTGGGATTAAAAACACTATCCATTATCAAAGAAGCCGTCGAGAATATTCGCCAAACTCGTCACATAGACCTCGATATCGACTCTATTCCTATCGACGACCCCAAGACGTACGAATTATACAGTGCCGGACGGACGACCGGAACATTCCAGTTCGAGTCCGCCGGTATGCAAAAATATCTGAGGGAACTGCATCCCACGACGTTCGAAGACCTCATCGCCATGAACGCTCTTTATCGTCCGGGACCTATGGAATACATACCGCAATTCATCGCCCGCAAGCATGGGAAAGAACCTATCGTGTACGATATTCCTATCATGGAAAAGTATCTAAAAGATACTTACGGAATTACGGTATATCAAGAGCAGGTCATGTTGCTCTCCCGTTTGCTCGCCAATTTCACACGCGGTCAATCCGACGGATTGCGTAAAGCGATGGGTAAAAAACTGAAAGATAAACTGGATGCGTTGAAGCCCCTTTTCATTTCGGGCGGCGAGAAAAACGGACATAAAAAAGAAGTACTCGAAAAAATATGGGCCGACTGGGAGAAATTCGCTTCCTATGCTTTCAATAAAAGCCATGCCACATGCTACTCATGGGTAGCGTTCCAAACGGCATATCTGAAAGCCAACTATCCATCTGAATATATGGCGGCAGTGTTGAGTCGAAACCTCAATAACATCACGGAAATCACGAAATTCATGGACGAGTGCAAATCCATGAAGATTCAAGTTTTAGGTCCCGATGTCAACGAAAGCCAGTATAAGTTCTCGGTAAACAAGAAAGGGAATATCCGTTTCGGATTAGGAGCAATCAAGGGAGTCGGCGACTCGGCGGTACAAGCCATTGTCAAAGAGCGCGAAGCCAACGGCCCGTATAAGGGAATATTCGACTTTGTGGAACGAGTCAATCTTTCGGCTTGTGGTAAAAAAACGATAGAGTCATTGGCTATATCCGGAGCCTTCGACTCATTCAAAGAAATTCACCGGGAAGATTTCACTGCATTGAACAGCAAAGGAGAAATTTTCTTAGAAACATTGGTACGTTACGGTGTAAAAGTACAAAATGACAAAATGTCCCAAGCTACGTCTTTATTCGGAAGCGTAGCTCCCATCGTAACGACCCCGCCCGAAATCCCACGGGGTGTGCCCCTCTCCGACATCGAGCGTTTGGACAAGGAAAGAGAGCTCGTTGGCATGTACCTTTCGGCACACCCGCTCGATGCCTATAAATTGGAATTATTGTACGGCTGCAATACCCGCATGACCGATTTGAAAGACCGAGAATCTCTCTTAAATAAAGAGCTGACATTCGGAGGAGTGGTTGTCGACTACCGAACAGGAATCGGGAAAAGAGGCGGTCAATATGGTTTCCTTAAAATAGAAGACTATTCGGGAGCCGAAGATATACCTTTATTCGGCCAAGATTTCATAGACTACGGAAAGTATGGAGCCAATAACGGAACTTTCGTGTGGATAAGGGCACGCTGTCAACCATCGAAATTCACCCCCGGCCGTATCGATTTGAAAATTTTGGAGATAAAGCTACTGTCCGAATTAAAAGGTACTTTACTTAATTCCATCACAATCGAGCTACCGGCCCGATTGGTAAAAAACGGATTCATACAGACACTTTCCGAATTTATGCCCCCGGCACACCAGCACAAGGCAGAATTGAGTTTCAAAATATACGATTCGGAGTTGGATAAATCGGTACGGCTGAGATCGAGGCGTAAACCGACGATAACGGAAGAACTCATCGATTTTTTAAGCGAGAACGACGAGGTCTCTTTCAAAATAAATGAATAATCGTTTGCGACTCAACCAGAGATTACCTACTTTTGTTGTAAAATAAATTGAAACAATAAAACAGTAAAAAATAAAATTATGGCATTGAAAATCAATGATGAAAATGCAAAAGAATTGATTGCCTCCGGCAAACCGGTAGTTATCGATTTTTGGGCGGAATGGTGCGGCCCTTGTCGCGCAATCGCACCTTCGGTAGACGAACTTGCAGAAGAATATGAAGGCAAAGTGATAATCGGGAAATACAATGTTGACGATGACGCCGATTTAAGTGCAGAATATAGTATTCGCAATATCCCCACCTTGCTCTTTTTCAAAGAGGGTAAACTAGTGGACAAACATGTCGGTTCTGCTTCAAAAGCCGATTTGGAAGCTAAAATCAAAGCGCTGCTGTAAAAATTCGAAAAGAAAATCGTATAAACCCCTCGCCTATATGAATACAAGGCGAGGGGTTTCTTTGTCTTGGAATAGAGAATAGTTCTTTACCAGTTAAGATACTCTTTCAAAGTATTTACATAAGCTTCGAAAGCCTCCCTTCCTTTTTCGGTTATTTGGCACGATGTCCTTGTTTTCTTACCGACAAATTCTTTCCTGACCCGAATATATTCGGCTGCCGATAATTTATCTATCTGCACACTCAGGTTTCCGGAAGTCGACCCGGTCTTTTCTTTCAGATAAACAAAATCCGCCTCATCTATCGACAAGAGAATCGACATGACAGCCAACCTCAACTGCGAGTGTAACAATGGATCTAATTCTTTCAACATATCTTTTTACACTTTGCATTAAGAATATGTCCCGGAACAATCATCACGACGACAAACGATCCCCCGAAATAGAGCTGCCACACCATAGGCGTATGTAAAGAAGGCATAGTCATAAACATATAAATAGCCGTGACAAGCGCGAGCAACGGGAAATAAGTAAGGCTGGATTCCTTGATAACCAGACCGGTAATCGACGTACCCATACCACAATACAACAAAGCCAACGGCATCATCAACCCGAAATTGACACGACCGATAACAAACCCCAATACGATCATCGTCAAGACAGTAAGTACAAACAATGCTCCTATGACTCTCCATGTTTCGTTGATCATGCGGTCAGTATAAGTCACTACTTTCGGCCTATTTCTTTTCTCCCGTACGCTACTGACAAGAAATGGCAAAAACATCAAGAACCACCCGGCACTCCACGCACTGTTTCCCGTAAAGTAAACCAAAGCATAGATAACGATCGACAGAATAGCAGCCGTATAGCCATACATCAAAAATTTATTTCCACTGCCACTCCCGATGCCTTGTTTTGTAACTCGAATCATCTGAGCGATGAGTTCCAAACTCTCTTTCTCATTCATTTTCTGTTCTTCCATAAGTCGATTTTTAGATTTACAAATTGGTTTATTTTATAAACTATATAGCTATATACTCTCTTTTCATGCTATAATTACAGCACAAATATAAATCGGTTTATATTATAAACCAAATAATTTTCTAAAAAATTTTTATTATGATATATTTTTCATTGGCAAGAGAGACAACAGACCTTCTCTGTTATACAATTTTCCATACTCTAATAGATAAAAGAAGAAAAGAGATTTCGCTCTTTTCAACTAAAACATTTTACAAATCCAGTTTGTACAAAACATTTCTTTCATCTCGATTTATAAGTAAAGGAGAAACTAAAACAGTTCTGTCGATAATTAATGGAGATTGTCCGTTTATGCCTCTAACCCCATATAATCTTTTTCAACCCCTCCGTCACTTTGTGACACCACCCCTATATTTTGCTGTGCAAAACACAGAGGAGGAGGTTGAATACTTCTTTATCTTACCGGCAAAAATTACATGATAAAAGAATGTCGCAAAACTCCTCCCTGCCGTGTCCCGTGGCATTACGGGGTGTTCCCAAAGAAATAGGGGGAGTGCCCGTAGGGTGAGGGAGATTAATCCTTACAGTCAAAAAATCCTATATACTATCTTTTTTAACCACTCTCCTCGTCGCTACCGCTCCTCTGTTTCTCTCCTATATGGCTCCGCAACACAGGAGAGAAGGAGTAATACACTTTGCATAGAAATTTAAGCAAGAATCAACTTTTCACCGAAAAGTCCGAAATATGTTTATCGACAAGAGACTCATCGCTAAAATTCAAATTTACCTCTCACGAATTTTTACTAAATCACTAAACCACCGACTTTATTTCATAAAAAAGGCGATTCCTTTGCAGGAACCGCCTTCATTGTTACTAACACAAAAGGATATTAAAGTCCTTTCCCGTGACAATTTTTATATTTCTTACCACTACCGCAAGGACAAGGATCGTTACGCCCCACACGTGGTGCAGCCTTAATCGGCTCGGTGACCCGGGGCTGTTGAGGAGCAGCCGCAGCGGCAGCCTGTGCCGACTGACCGGGATAATCGTCTTTTTGAGTACGATACTTGCTGTAATCTTCCCTTCGTTCGGGAGCTGCTTCACGCACATCTTGCGGTTCCTGAATATAAATCTGTCCCCGCATGAGAACAGCGATGGCTTTCCGGTTCATCGTCTCGACCATCTCTTTGAAGAGATTGAACGATTCGAGTTTATAAATCAACAGCGGGTCTTTCTGTTCGTAGCTGGCATTTTGCACAGATTGACGCAATTGGTCGAGCTCACGAAGATGCTCTTTCCAAGCCTCGTCGATCGTCATAAGCAACACGGCTTTCTGGAATTGCTTAACGACCGATTGCGACTCACTCTTATAGGCTTCGTTTATATCGCAAGCAATACCGAATACACGCTTGCCATCGGTAATGGGCACTCGTATCATACCCGTGGATAATCCCCGTTGTTCCACAAACGGTTTTATATTCATGTGAGCGATCTCGGCCATACGGTCGCCTTTGCGCTTAAAGGTAGCGACAACGGCCTCATAAAGGCTGTCGATCACTTCGCTCTTTTTCATGGAGCGGAATTTCTCCTCATCGAAAGGCATTTCCACGGCAAAAATCTTGAACATCTCCATCGACAAGTCTTCGTAATCGCTCGTACCGTCATAGGTATCGGCCAAAGACTCTATCGTGTCATAGAACATATTCATAATATCGATGCCGATACGTTCTCCCATCAAAGCATGGTGACGCTTGGTATAAATCACATTACGCTGTGCATTCATCACATCGTCGTATTCGAGCAATCGCTTACGGATTCCGAAGTTATTCTCCTCTACCCGGCGTTGGGCATTCTCGATGGACTTGGAAACCATATTGTGTTCGATCATCTCGTCTTCTTTAAGACCCAGGCGGTCGAGCATTTTCACTACCCGATCGGTAGCGAACAGACGCATAACCGTATCTTCGAACGAAACGAAGAACACCGAAGAACCGGGGTCTCCCTGACGACCGGCACGACCACGCAACTGACGGTCTACACGACGGGATTCGTGACGCTCGGTTCCGATAATCGCCAAACCTCCGGCTTCACGCACGGCCGGCGAGAGCTTGATATCGGTTCCACGACCGGCCATGTTGGTAGCGATCGTGACCGTACCTGTTTGTCCGGCTTGTGCCACGATCTCGGCCTCGCGTTGGTGCAACTTGGCGTTCAATACATTGTGTTTAATCTTACGCAAAGTCAACATACGGCTCAACAATTCCGATATTTCGACCGAAGTCGTACCTACCAATACAGGACGACCTGCTTCTACCATTTTCACGATTTCTTCGATGACGGCGTTGTATTTCGCCCGTTTGGTTTTATATACCCGGTCGTTCATATCGATACGAGCTACCGGCTTATTGGTAGGAATCGTCACGACATCGAGCTTATAAATATCCCAGAACTCCCCGGCTTCGGTCTCGGCAGTACCGGTCATACCGGCCAGCTTGTGATACATACGGAAATAGTTCTGCAAAGTAATCGTCGCAAAAGTCTGCGTAGCGGCCTCTACCTTAACGTGCTCTTTCGCCTCGATAGCTTGGTGCAAACCATCGGAGTAGCGGCGGCCTTCCATGATACGCCCCGTTTGTTCATCGACAATTTTCACTTTATTGTCGATTACCACATATTGGTCGTTCAATTCGAAAAGGGTATACGCCTTTAACAGCTGATTCACCGTATGAACCCGCTCGGCCTTGATCGCGTAATCTTGCAAGATTCCGTCTTTTTTGGCTTGTTTTTCTTCGGGAGAAAGTCCTTGATTTTCAAGGTCGGAAAGCAGCTCGCTGATATTCGGCAATACGAAGAAATTAGGATCGTCCGATTTCCCGGTCATCACGTCGAGACCTTTGTCGGTCATATCGATACCGTTATTCTTTTCGTCGATTACAAAATAGAGGTCGTCCGTAATCTCAGGCATACGGCGGTTATTATCTGCCATATAGATAGCCTCGGTTTCGAGCAACAAAGGTTTAATACCCGGTTCGCTCAAATATTTGATAAGCGCCCCGTTCTTAGGTAATCCTTTGAAACAACGATACAACAGTACGGCTCCTTCCTCACGAATTTTTTTATCATCGGAAGCTATTTTAATCTTGGCTTCGGCCAACAACTTCGTAACCAAGTTTCGCTGCATCTTCACCAATTCTTCCACTTTGGGCTGGAACTGCTCGAACATCTGGTCATCGCCTTTGGGGGTAGGACCGGATATAATCAACGGCGTACGTGCATCATCAATCAACACAGAGTCGACCTCATCGACAATCGCATAGTTGTGCATGCGCTGTACCAAGTCGAGCGGAGAGCTGGCCATATTGTCACGCAAGTAGTCGAAACCGAATTCATTGTTCGTACCGAATGTAATATCGGCGTTATATGCATTACGACGGGCTTCGGAGTTCGGCTCGTGCTTGTCGATACAATCCACCGACAAACCGTGGAACATATAAAGAGGCCCCATCCACTCGGAGTCACGTTTCGAAAGGTAGTCGTTCACGGTTACCACATGTACGCCATTGCCCGACAAAGCATTCAAGAATACAGGGAGCGTAGCGACCAGAGTCTTACCCTCACCGGTAGCCATCTCGGCGATTTTACCCTTATGCAACACGACACCGCCGATCAGCTGCACATCGTAGTGTACCATGTCCCAAACAACCTCGTTACCACCGGCCATCCAGTGATTGGCATAAATAGCTTTGTCGCCTTCGATATGTATAAAATCATGGTCTACCGCCAAGCTCCGGTCAAAATCATTTGCCGTAACCTCGACAGTTTCATTTTGGCTGAATCGACGCGCCGTCTCTTTCATCACGGCGAAAACTTCGGGAAGCGATTCGTCGAGAACATCTTCTATTTTTTTCAATATCTCTTTCTCGATTTTATCGATTTCTTCCCATGTAGACTCGCGTTTATCGTAATCGAGCGTTTCTACATGTTCTTTCAGTTCGGCGATACGTTTACGGTCATCGGCCACCGAATCCTGAATATGTTGTTTCACCATATCGATACGGTGACGCAACTCATCGTTCGACAATTTTTCAAGTTCGGGCGAAATAGCCTTTATTTTCTGAATGTAAGGCTCTATTTCTTTTAAATCGCGCTGCGACTTATTACCGAACAGCTTTTTTAATAAATCATTAAATCCCATATAAAGTATTTGTTTTATTCGTTAAAAATTACCTATAAGGCAAAGGTATAACATACCCTGCAAAAATAGTGCAAATTTTGCTAACTCCGCAAAAAGGAATGAATTAGTATTGTATTTCGGAAAGCGGAGCATCGGCCGAACCATTCGGCGAACGAATCCGCAAAAGGCGAGAAACGGTAGGAGCGATGGCCGTCGCACGCACCGGAGAGGTGATACGCACCGGCTTCACATCGTGTGCCAAAATAAAACACGGTGCAGGAACAGCATTGACACGAACATATTCGCGGGTATCGTTCGCATCCTCATAGACGACCTCCCAACCGGGACACAAATCCAGCACGAGATCACCCGACAGTTTGGGATAATAGCCGTTTCGCATGGCGGCGACACGATCGGTTCCATTACTCAGCAACAGACGTTGCGATGTATAAACGTCTTGTACACCCGTCATCTGAATCAGAAACGAAGCTGCCCGATTACGCATTTCATCGGCATCGATATCACGCTCCTTAATCAGTTTCCGGTTCAAGAAAATCTGTCGATTCTGGTAACCTATCACCCAATCTCCTTGACCGTAAAGAGCCATCAGATAAACATTCAGCAAAGAGACTGCACGCCGGGGATAAAATTCTCCCGAAGGTATATTATAAATGGGCGACTCTTTCGCCTCCCCCTTGAAATATCCCGTAGAGGTCAAAAAAACGACCGTGTTGGCAAAACCCACTTTCTTGTCTATTTCATCGAGCAGACGCGCTATATCCCTATCCAGTCGCACATAAGTATCCTGCAACTCCAAGCCGTAGTCCTGTATGGTCTTGTTCAGATACACGCCGGCCGTATAACCGACATTCAGCATATCGAGGACACCACGGCGTCCCAAAAGTCCTTTATCCAAGAACTCCACGGCAACATCGGTAATCTCCTGATTAACCAAAGCCGTCGTCTTAAACTGCACGAACTTATCACGGCCGTCTCGGGCAAAAGTTCGTTTAAAAGAAAAATCATTCGTCAGATACGGTATGGCCGTATAACGGTCGGGCGTATAAACCGGAGTCCAAGAAAGCGTATCGATACGAGCCGATAAAGAACGCACATAATTGAATTGTTCGACATAAGCGGGAACATCACGATAATAAGTGGTCGTCGCCCACTTGCCATTCCTATCGTTAATCCAGAAAGCGCAATTAGCCGCATGTCCCGCACTGATAATAGACTGCTGTGCATCGGGCGCTACGGCATACACGCGTCCCAATCCTCCGCTCACGATTTTTACCTCGTCGCTGAGCGTCGAAGTACGAATACGTTCAGGTGAAAAAGTTTCATCGGTATAATTCCCTATCTTGGACGGGTCGTTCAGAATAAACTCTTCCCGCAGAAATGCCGTATTGAAAAAACGCTCCGACGGAATGCCATGAAAAAACGGAGTTGTTCCCGTATACAGAGTAGCCGTTGCCGAAGCCTTATCGATATTCGGGAAATCGAAAACCAAATTTTCACAGACAACTCCCTCTCGCATCAACCGTTTAAAACCCTTTTCCCCGAAAAGGTGTTGCAAGGCTTCCAAATAATCGGTACGCAGTTGATCGACCGTAATACCCACCACCAAACGAGGACTGTTGTCAGCAGACTGCACCAACGGCACGACCAGCAGAGAAAAGAGAATTGTCGCTAATACTTTATTTTTCATCTTTGTTTTTCTCCGTTTTTTTCAAACGAACGGATACCGCCAAATAGGTAAACGAACGAATTACCAATACCAACACCAACGGAAAAAATGCGGCATTAAACTGTTGTGGAATCCAGTGCCAAAGGGCCACAAATAACAACAACCCTGCAAAGTTAGCAAAATGATAGTATCTAACGATACTTTTAAGAGATTTAAACCAAATAAAAAGAGCCATCAACAGCCAAAAGGGATGCAACCAAAACGCCGAATAGTTGGGATAAGTTGCCGGGTGAACAGAAACGAACATAAGGAAAAACACGACTAAGCCGCCCAATCCGTAAATCGAAAACAAGACTGTATCGAATACCCGGGAATACCTTTTTCGGGAAATATCATATACCGACACAGCCGCGACAAAGAAGAAAAACAACCATGCGACGAAAAGTGGCGTCAAATAAAACGGAGTTTCGGGAGGACACGCCGGAACCTCAGGGTCGTACAGCACCTCCGTTCGGCTCACCAACGGGACAGCCGCCGAGTCGGGACTCATTTGAACGACCGCCTCGGAAAAAGCTTTCTCTAATATTTCGGGACCGAACATTTGTTCCCGATAAGTCATCGGCCTATCTAAACCGCTTCCCAATGCCAAGTCGATACCAAAAATCAACCACGGGCAAATACCCGCATATCGGTCTATCTCCTCGCGAAAAGTAGGCAAAGACTCCCCCGGCTCTTTGTATCGCACCTTGTTATCCAATACCATCTCTACCATATTACGAGGACGGGTAGCACAATTATCGAACAGGAAATTATACCGGTAAACCCGGTTCTGAGGCATGGCATTAACCAACAGAGCCTCGAATAAGGCTCTGCTTTGTATGGGTGTCAAGTTCAACACCTGCTCATCGACCTTCGATTCCCGAAACTGATAATTTAATAAGAAATCGGGAAAATCGTTTATTCCTAAACAATAATCGGTTTCACCTTTCGTAAACCGCCAGATAAAACCGGGCGCATCGAAGTTAAACATGCCATAATTGAAAACATAATCGAAACCTCCGGGTCTCTGCTGTTTCACCCGCAGCGCCGTATGACCGAACAATTCATACACCTCCGTTCCGGGTCCGCAAGTCAATAAACTCACTTGTAAAGTATCGGGCAAGATTCCCGGGTTCGATTCCTGCGCTTGTATTTTCTCGTTGGAAAACAAGGCCACAAGAATAAAACCCAGAATTATATATAGTTTCTTCTTCATAAACACTCCACATTATTGCAGCAAAATCGGCGTAAAAGTACAACTTTCCATCTAATTACCTCGGTATGTAACTCTTTTATTTTCTTTGACTTTGATAAATTTCACATTTTTATTTCCACACTCTACCGAATAATTTTTTATCTTTGTTCGAAACACAAAACAGAGTATTATGGAAATCAAAGGTTTACTATTATCTCTATTCGTAACAAGCAGCTTACTCTCGATTGCACAAGACATAAAACTCCCCTCCCCGCAAAAACAGGGCGGAGAACCTCTCTTGCAGGTTCTCTCCAAACGCGCCTCGACACGCGACTTCGATACACAAAAGAATATAGACTCACAAACCCTTTCCACCCTATTGTGGGCGGCATGGGGATACAACCGAGAAGACAAGCGTACGGCGCCTTCGGCCATGAATCGTCAAGAAATTTCACTATATATCGTCACGGCACAAGGTGTCTATCTCTATGATGCCAAACAGAATAAACTGGCGGAAATCGCCAAAGGAGATTTCAGGAAAAGCGCAGGCATGCAACCGTTCGTACACACTGCGCCTCTCAACATTATTTTTACTGCCGATTTGGAAAAAGCGCCGGGTAACGACATGATGTTCGTCGATTGCGGATTCATCTCCCAGAACATTTATCTCTATTGTGCCTCGGTCGGTTTGGGTACAGTCGTTCGCGGCTCGTTCAACGGCGATGAATTGGCAAAAATATTAAAGCTGAACGAAAAACAAAAAGTAGTATTGACCCAGACTGTCGGCTATCCGGCTAAATGATTTCTCCGGAAAAACCTTACATCATGCGACGGTTCTCATTTCTCTTTTTTACGATCGTTATATTTCTGTCTTTTTTATCTGGTTGCAAAGGCAAACAGGTCGAATCTGATTACCCGGAAAGTTCTCTTATCGATACATTCGAAGTAAAACAACAACCCCAACCGCGCACAACCGGCTGGAAAAAGAGTCCTGTACGATATTCCAGTTTCCGCAAACTATTCAACGACTTGAACGACAAACATCTTGCTGTTGCCAAAAAGAACGGGATAGAACCATTGGAATCGCTCGATGATGCCCGGAATTTGGGATTCTGGAAACTTGCTAAAATAGACAGTTGTGAATACTACACCGTCGATAAACTGACTCATTCGATCCCATATCTGACACCCAAAACCAAATGGTTGCTCATGAAGATAGGCAAAAACTTCCAAGACTCGTTAACGAACCGAGGTTCGGGAGGAAGACAAATTATTCTCACCAGCGCATTGCGTTCCGATGAATCGATAAAATCGTTACGCCGGCGAAATACAAACGCCAGCGAAAACTCGGCACACCGTTACGGCACGACTTTCGACATAGCCTACAATCGATACAACGTAACCGACTCGACCTATTTCGTACCCTCCGACCGACTACGAATTTTACTCGGCGAGGTTCTGTACGATTTACGCAAAGAACACAAATGCTACATCAAATACGAAATACGACAAGGCTGTTTCCACATTACGGCGAGATAAATCGAACGACAACCGTACAATCGACCGGCCTTTCGTGAAAAATTATTATCTTTGTCACAACGAAGATACGATGCGGTTCGGCATAGCCAAATCGGAAACAAGATTTTCGTTTGTCTCTGCACTCACCTTTCCGTATCTTTGAGGCGTTTAACAATAATCGACCGATGAAACGATATTTATATGCCCTGCGCTATCTGATTTCGATACATGTGTTGGGACTCATTCTCTTTACGGCATTCCGTCTGATCCTCTTCCTACAAGGGTACGAATATCTTATGGACGAAGAAATTTCGGTATTCACCCGCCTCGAAGCATTCGTCCGGGGATTGTGGCTCGACAATGTCGTAGCCTGTTATATATCGATTCTGCCGCTCGTTATCATCTCGATCTGTTCCCTGATAGGATATTTCGGTAAAAACCTGTACCGGGGAATCCATATCTTTTTCTCGGTCTTTTATGTCGTGGCGTTCGCCATATCGGCTGCCGATATACCTTATTTCGCTTACTTCTTCAAACACATCAACGCTTCCATTTTCAACTGGTTCGGCTACACCGGAACGACATTGGGACTTATGTTCGGTGAGTTCTCCTATATCGTCGCATTCGTCTTGTTTCTGTGTCTCTCTTTTCTTTTCGTCTTTCTCTCCCGAATATTATTACATCGGACTTGTCGCGATATACAAAGAGTATCTGCCGAAAAATTTCATTGGAAACCCGAGCTGCTTACACTCCTTTGCTCGACTCTTCTAATAGGAGTATGTTTATTCGGCATACGCGGACGCATGGGATACAACCCTATCAAAGTAAGTGCAGCCTATTATTGCAACAATACATTTTTGAACCAATTGGGTATAAGCCCCTCGTTCAATTTATTGCGCAGTTCGTTAGAGGCGTCCAAATCGGAAAATCGGGAAATCGATTTGATAGACGAGAAAGAGGCGATCTCTACGGTTCGCAGAGAGCTGAATATCACGGACTCGCTCCCCGACATATCGCCCATTGCCCGAAAAATAGACAATCCGGGGCAACCCAGCCGTAAAAACGTAGTCCTCGTTTTCATGGAATCAATGTCGGCCGAATTGCTGGGGCATTTCGGTAATCCCGAGCACCTCACCCCGTTTCTCGATTCGATAGCCGTCCGGTCGCTTTGCTTCAATCGATTTTTCTCGGCGGGAACTCATACCAACCATGCCATACACTCCGTCTTGTATTCCTATCCGGCTTTGATGAAACGGAATTCCATGAAAGGAGCCGTTATTCCTTTCTTCGCCGGACTACCCACCATTTTACAAGATAACGGATACCGTACGCTTTTTTTCATGACTCATGAGTCGCAGTATGATAACATGAACGGCTATCTGCGAACCAATGGTTTCGACCGCATCTTCGCACAAGAGGACTATCCGAAAGACAAAGTAGTCAACAGTTTCGGTGTCCAAGACGATTTCCTATACCAATACGCCCTGCCCATTCTCACAGAAACTGCCGACGAGGGGCAGCCCTTTTTCGCTGTATTGTTAAGCATCAGCAACCACCCGCCGTATGTTATTCCCAAAGATTTCAAGACACACAGTAATACCGACGAACATCGAATCGTCGAATTTGCCGATCATGCTTTAAAGGAATTTATCGATGAAGCGAAACAACAGGAATGGTTCGACAACACGATATTTGTCTTCGTCGGTGACCACGGGAAAATCGTGGGTACTCCCCGCAGCGATATGCCGCTCAGTTTCAACCATGTGCCACTTTTCATTTATTCGCCTTCATTTATCGAACCCCGACAGATAGAAGACCTCGGCGGACAAGTGGATATAGCTCCCACCGTATTGGGTTTGCTGAACATAGACTATACCGACAACGGATTCGGAGTAAATCTCTTGCAAGAAAAACGTAAAGCGGCATTCTTTACCTCCGACGATGCTATCGGATGCGTAAACGATTCGCTGTTCTATATCTATAAACCCAAAGAAAACCAAGAGTGGTTGCTCTCGCAAGAAAGAGCTATCGAAAAGGGGGGCAATATCGACAATCCTGCCGTCTGCCAAGAACTGCGGGAATATGCCTTCTCCATGCTTCAAACCGCACAATACCTCATGAGCAACAACCTCACAGGGAAATATATAGGTTATCAACCCCGTTAAACGACCGACTGTTATGAATAAGATATTTTATACATGCGTCCTTTCGGCACTCGTACTCCTTTCGGCACAATGTAACCCGAAGCCCCAAGAAAGCGACGAACAAATCGGGAACGATTCTATCATCGAGTATGCCGAGCTACTCTCTATTACCCGTCATGACGACTACACCGATGTAAAAATAAGCAACCCGTGGGACAGCACCCGGTTGCTGCACCGATATATCCTCGTTCCCAAGACACAAAACGTTCCATCGAATCTACCGCAAGGAACCGTCGTAAGGACTCCGTTGTCCAATACATTAGTCTATGCCTCGGTACATTGCAGCCTGTTGGAGCAATTAGACGCATTATCGCAAATAGGAGGAGTCTGCGACCTCTCCTATATCAAAACGCCCGCTTTGCTCTCTCGTGCGGAAAACGGAAAACTGACCGATGCCGGAAATTCCATGTCGCCCGACATCGAACGAGTAATGTCGTTGAATCCGGATGCTATCTTATTATCTCCTTTCGAAAACGCCGGATACGGACGTATCGGGAAAATGGGAATACCCATTATAGAATGCGCCGACTATTTGGAAACTTCACCTCTGGGCCGGGCAGAATGGATAAAATTCTTCGGTCTGTTATACGGTAAAGAGGTCGAAGCCGATTCCATTTTTACGGAAGTCGAAAAAAACTATACCGAATTGAGAAATAAAATAGGTATTCTTTCTTCTGCTCCCGTTGTCATCAGCGAATTAAAAAGCGGTTCGGCATGGTATATGCCCGGCGGAAAAAGCTATATGGCCCGCTTTTTCAAGGATGCCGGAGCCGCTTACCCGTGGAGCGACAATCCAGAAACAGGGTCTATTCCGCTCTCTTTCGAAACGGTATTCAACTGGGCAGGAGAAGCCGACATTTGGCTTATTAAATCGTTCAATGTGTCGGAGCTTTCCTATCGGACTCTGCAAAAGGAATATGCACCCTATGCAAGATTCAAAGCCTTCCGGGAGAAAAAGATATACGGTTGCGACTCGTCCCGATGCAACTACTACGAAGAGACTCCGTTTCGTCCCGACCTGTTGTTACAAGAACTCGCTGCATTGTTCCACCCCGGTCTGTTCCCCGATTATCGATTCCGTTACTATCAACCGCTATCCGAATGAACGACAAACCGAACAAACAGCATGAACAACGGCTAATAGTCGTTCTCGTCCTGTTACTTTTGGCATTATGTGCCGCCAATTTATGGTTCGGGTCGGTACAAATACCGGCTTCGGCCGTATGGGATATCCTGTGCGGAAAAGAACCTGAAAAGGAAGTCTGGAAATTCATCGTGCTGGAATCCCGATTACCGCAAATGGTGGCGGCACTCCTGTCGGGAGCCGCATTGGCAGTTGCCGGGCTGCTTCTTCAAACGGCATTCAACAACCCGCTCGCCGGACCTTCGATATTAGGAATCGATACAGGAGCCAGTTTAGGAGTAGCTTTGGTCATGTTATTTTGGGGAGGGACACTCGGCGTGTCCGAGGCAACCACCCTCACCGGATTCACCGCCGTCATTGCCGGAGCTTTTCTCGGTTCAGTCACTGTATTAGGTACGATACTCTTTTTCTCGACCATTGTCAAGAACAACATCATGCTCCTCATTGTCGGTATAATGGTAGGCTATATTACTTCGTCGGTTATCTCTCTACTCAACTATTTCGCAACAGCCGAAGGGGTACACTCCTATACGATTTGGGGTATGGGAAATTTCAGCGGAGTCACCGGCGAGCAGCTACCCTATTTTGCACTTTTCGTATCTGTGGGCCTCATCATCGCTATACTTCTGATAAAACCACTCAATGCCTTGCTGCTCGGTGACCGTTATGCTGCCAATCTGGGAGTAAACATTAAACTCACCCGCAATCTGCTGCTCATCGTCACCGGTCTGCTCACGGCATCGACCACAGCATTCTGCGGCCCCATTTCGTTTATCGGTCTCGCCGTTCCTCATATCGCCCGACTGTTATTGGGGACATCGAACCACAATACCTTGTTGCCGATGACTTTGCTGTGCGGAGCCGTAACCGCATTGCTGTGCAATCTCATCTGTATCCTGCCGGGAGAATCGGGCATCCTGCCCATCAATGCCATCACTCCGGTCTTAGGTGCACCGGTGATTATCTATGTCATCATCAACCAACGAAAAATCCAATATTTCAACTGATGGAGGAACAGGCAAACATATTATCGGCACAGCAGCTCTGTATCGGATATAAAACGGGACACGGGCACGTCAAGCAAGTTCACGGCGATCTGTCGTTCTCCCTACGCAAGGGCGAACTCACCTGCCTGTTAGGTGCAAACGGTTCGGGCAAATCGACTCTGTTACGCACCTTATCGGCGTCCCAACCTTCGTTATCGGGAAAAATCCTGTTGAACGGAAACGAGTTGTCTGCCATGTCAGAGCGGGAAATTTCCCGCCAAATCGGGGTTGTACTGACCGACAAGACACAAACTGGAGGATTGACCGTATATGAATTGGTCGCCCTCGGACGGCAACCGCATACGGGATTCTTCGGGAAACTCGACCGACAGGATCGACAAGTAGTGGACGAAGCTATCGAAGCCGTGGGCATCTCACACAAAGCGCACTCTTATATGGCGCAACTCTCCGATGGAGAAAAGCAGAAAGCCATGATCGCAAAAGTATTGGCGCAAGAGTGCCCTCTGGTTATATTAGACGAACCGACCGCTTTCCTCGACGTGGTGAGCCGCATAGAAATCATGACTCTGTTACACCACATCGCCACGACTCAAAACAAAGCGATACTACTGTCGACCCACGACATAGAACAAGCGCTGGTGCTCGCCGATTGCCTATGGCTTCTACGGAAGGGGCACGGAATGCGTAGCGGAATAACCGAGGACCTCATTTTGAACGGAGAACTCGATACCTTGTTCGACCGTAAGGAAATTTGTTTCGACCGGGCGCATGGCAGTTACTACCCTTCGGTTCAATGGGAAAAAGAAATTGTCGTAGATGCGACGGACGAAACACTTCTCCATTGGACAGTCAATGCTCTGAATCGTAACAATTACGGTTGCCGCATATCACCTTGCGAGGCCGATGCATCGCTTCCCCGCCTCATCGTCGAAGGAAACGACTCGCTGTCGTTACACACCGCAACAGACGAAGTGCGATTTACCTCTTTCGCCGACCTCATTTCATACCTTAAAACACCGACTCAAAAGGGTTGAATAGATTTCGAAGGTTGAGCACTATCAACCACACCCGAAAAATAACACGGAAAAAGGGTCTCAAACCCCTCCCCCTACGCACTGCAATAACATGTCACCTTGTTCGTAAAGCGGCAACCATAGACCGGGCGGCATTCTTTGGAGCACCGGGAGCACCCAATCGCTCGGCAACAAGATCATATCCCTCCAACATTTTCTTTCGGGTATTCTCTTCGAACAACGAAGTTAACTCTCGACGAAGATTCTCAGGAGTCGCCCGATAGCCCAACAACTCGCATACGACAGGACTATCGGCTATCAAATTAACCAACGAAACATACGGTACTTTCAAGATTTTTTCGAATGTTTTATAAAACAACTTGCCTCCTCCCAGTCGATAGCATACCACCTGAGGCACTCTCAACAAAGCGGTTTCGAGCGTAGCGGTTCCCGATGTGACCAATGCCACCCGACTCTGTTGAAGCAAACGATAAGTCTTGCCCCAAACGACTTTTACCGAACGGTCCTGCAAATAAGGAGCATATCGGTCGGGAGAAATACCGGGAGCCCCTGCGATAACCAACTGATAGTCGTGGAACGTTTTTGCGGCCTCTATCATTAAAGGCAGATTATGATCGATCTCGGCTACCCGGCTACCTGCCAGCAGAGCTATTATGGGCTTTTTTCCCAAGCCGCACTCTGCAATAAAATCCTCGAAACTCTCACCGGCATAAGGCCGCACAGCCAATTCATCGACCGTAGGATTTCCTACATACTCCACCGTATAATCGTGCTTGGCATAAAACGAAACCTCGAACGGAAGAATAGAATAAAGTCGGTCTACATACCGACGGATACTCTTTACCCTCCATTCCTTCCAAGCCCAAATCTTAGGAGAGATATAATAATAAACCGGAATACCCAAACGACGTTTCACATATTTGGCTATTTTCAGATTGAAACCCGGATAATCTATCAATATAACCACATCGGGACGAAATGCGGCAATATCCTGTTTACACAAACGCATGTTCGCCAAAACTTTATCGAGATTCATCAACACCGGAATAAATCCCATATAAGCCATATCCCGATAATGCTTTACCAGCGTACCGCCACAAGAAGCCATCAAGTCACCGCCGAAAAAACGAAATTTGGCGTTTGCATCTTCCTGTTGCAAAGCTCTCATCAAATTGGAGGCATGTAAATCGCCCGAAGCCTCCCCGGCGATAAGATAATATTTCATACCCAATTAGGAATAATTGGTCACGTCATTCGACCCTGACAGCTGTCCCGCTGCACGTAACCATCAACATACTACCCGATCCGCCGACAGTCTCATAATCCAAATCGATACCCACCACGGCATTTGCGCCCAATGCTTCGGCCTGTCGAGCCATTTCTTCAAGAGCCGTATCTTTGGCCTCTCTCAAAACCGCTTCGTAAGAACCGGAACGGCCTCCGAAAAAATCTCTTACCCCTGCAAGAAAATCACGGAACACATTCGCCCCGATAATAGTCTCACCTGTCACAACTCCCAAATACCTTACAATCTGTTTCCCTTCTACCGAAGGAGTCGTAGTCATTAACATAGCCATCGATTTATTCGTTATTTATCCGATTACAAATATAGCAAAAGGTGAGAGCAGAGGCAAACAGAAATCACATTTCCGACTTGCCTATCCCGAACCGCAGCTTATCTTCGTACTTACAAAGATAGTGAAAGGAGCAAGTAGTACAAACATACTTGTTCTTTTTTATCGAGTTACATTCTATATTGCAATTACAAAATCAAAACGCCACTCTCCCGAAAGAAAATCGTCAGCCTTCCGCAATAAAGATGCATCGATATCGTTTTTATAATACAATGAAAGCGACAACTTTTGCTTTAATTTTGCTGAGTATCTTGACAGGTACATGCCTGACGAGTTGCATCGATGACGATTTCACCACAAATCCGTCGCATGTACTCGCATTCTCCACCGACACGGTTGCTTTCGATACCGTATTCACCACGATAGGTACATCAACTCGTTCATTCCGCATTTACAACCGGAACAAGAAATCGTTGAACATCTCTTCCATCAAACTTGCCGATGCCGAACATTCGGGCTTTCATATCAATGTGGACGGTATGTCGGGCGATAATTTCACCAATGTCGAAATCCGAGGGAAAGACAGCCTATATGTATTTGTAGAAGCCAATATCGATCCTACCAATCAGGACAACCCCATTTTCATCGTCGATTCGATCGTCTTTGTAACCAACGGCGTCCAACAAGACGTAAAGCTGACTGCCTACGGACAGGACGTTATCATCAAAAGAGGGGAAACCTTCACGACCGATACCCATCTGACCGATGAACGGCCATACCTCATCTACGACAGTTTAGTCGTGGCTCCGGGAACGACATTACAAATAGAACCCGGTGCAAGACTGCATTTCCACCATAGAGCTTCGCTGTTGGTACAAGGGAAATTACAAGTCGAAGGGTCGATGGAAGCCCCCGTTCAAATACGAGGCGATCGACTCGACCGGCTCTTTGCAGACTTGCCTTACGACAATCTCGGCGGGCAATGGGGCGGTATCCATTTTTATCCCGAAAGTTTCGGGAATAAAATATCGTACGCTTATGTACGAGGAATGACTTCGGGTATCGTATTGGATTCGTGCGCTTCGGAAGAGCCTCGTCTCGAAATAGCGAATTCCCGCATACGCAACTCATCGGGTAATCTCATCACTTCGGCATACAGCCGGCTGAATTGTTGGAACAGCGAGCTTTCCGATGCCGGAGGAGCCATACTCTCGTTGACAGGAGGAATAGCCGATTTCACCCACTGCACGATCGTCAACTACTATTTCTACGACATCATCACCTCGCCCATCGTGAACATGAGCTATTGTGCCCCGGCCGATACGATTTCGGGAGGTCCCGCCCTTCTGCGAGCCCGGTTCAACAACAGCATACTATACGGTAATACATCGGAAATTCCCTCGATCGACCTCACCGGCAGCCATGTATATTTCCGTTCCTGCCTCCTCCGTTCCAACGGAGAAGACGATGACAATTTCATCAATACCGTATGGAACGGACAACCGTTTTTCAAAGCCACCGGCGAAGAACATTACTACTACGATTATCGAATCGGGTCGGATAAATCCGATGCTATCGGGAAAGGAAACCCCGATTTCGCGATCTTCCCATTGGATAAAGATATGTATGGGAACCTTCGTTCCACGAGTGTAGATATCGGAGCTTATCAATACATACCACAAGAAATTCCCGAAGAATAGAGAATGCACATAACATTCAAAAATGCGCAAATAGCACCCTTTTTGGTCTTCCCCCTCTCTTAATAAAAGTTACAAAGTTCAATTACTCACCCTATTTGTATAACAAATTTCTTTTTTCTCTCTCATTTTTCTATTTTTGTAAGAGATATTAAAACCTCTTTCTAAATATTTGCAATCATGAGCGAAGAGATACGACAAATAGCGGAACGGCTCGTTGGCCTTAGAGATGCCCTAGACCTTCGACCCGAAGATATTGCATCGACCTGCAACATCGATTTGGAAACCTATTTAGGTTACGAGTCGGGCGAAAAAGACATTCCGGTCAGTTTTCTGCACCAGATAGCCAAGCACTACGGCGTAGAATTGCCGGCATTGATGTTCGGATACGAACCCCGAATGAACTCTTATTTCCTTACCCGAAAAGACAAAGGTGTCGCCGTAGAGCGTACAAAAGCCTATAAATATCAATCGTTGGCCGCCGGATTCGCCAACCGCAAAGCCGACCCTTTCATGGTCACGGTCGAGCCATCGGCTCCCGAAGCGCCATTCACGCTCAACACCCACCCCGGACAAGAATTTAACCTTGTTCTCGAAGGGAGCATGCATCTACGTATCGGAGAAAAAGAATTAGTGCTGAACGAAGGCGACAGCATTATATTCGACTCTACCCGTCCACACGGTATGAAAGCGATAGACCGACAAGTTAAATTTCTGGCGATCATATTTTAAATGATCTTTCCGTAACAATAGGTATTTCACAAACATCAAGTAAAAAGAGGGAATATTCCCACATAGTCATTATGTTAGAACGCTTTTTAGATAAAACGTCTTTCTCTTCACAGGAAGACTTCATGAAAAATTTTAAGGTAAAAGTTCCCGATTGTTTTAATTTCGGATACGATGTCGTAGATGAATGGGCACGTATAGCTCCCGAAAAAAAAGCTCTGCTTTGGACCAACGATCAAGGAAAAAGAATAGATTTTACATTTGCCGATATTAAACGAGAAAGCGACAAAACTGCATCTTACTTCCAATCATTAGGAATAGGGCACGGCGATATGGTCATGCTCATTTTGAAACGAAGATACGAATTTTGGTTTTCTATTATCGCTCTTCACAAACTGGGAGCCGTATGTATTCCCGCCACTCACCTGCTGACCGAGAAAGACATAGTGTACCGATGCAATGCCGCCGACATAAAAATGATTGTATCCTGCGGCGACGGGATTGTAGTCGAGCACATCAACCGGGCCCGACCGTCCTCGCCTTCATTACAACGTTGTGTCTCCATCGGGCCCATCATTCCAGAAGGGTGGGACGACTTCCATAAAGGAATAGAATCGGCTGCTCCTTTCGTCCGTCCCGAATCGGTCAACACGAATGACGATATTTCACTGCTCTATTTCACATCGGGAACCACCGGCGAGCCCAAAATGGTCGCCCATGATTTCACTTACCCGTTAGGGCACATCATCACCGGCTCCTTTTGGCACAACCTGCACGAAGACAGCCTGCATTTGACTCTGGCCGACACGGGTTGGGGAAAAGCCGTATGGGGAAAACTATACGGGCAATGGTTTGCCGGGGCGAACGTGTTTGTCTATGACTTCGAAAAATTCAAACCGGCCGACGTACTCGAAATGATACATAACTTTCACATCACTTCGTTTTGCGCTCCTCCCACCGTATTCAGGTTTCTCATTCGGGAAGACCTCACCAAATACGATATTTCTTCTCTAAAATATTGTACCATAGCCGGTGAAGCACTTAACCCCAAAGTATACGAAGAATGGCTACGGCTCACGGGTATAAAACTGATGGAAGGTTTCGGACAGACCGAGACGACCCTCACTATCGCCACCTACCCGTGGGTAGAACCCAAACCGGGATCGATGGGAATACGCAACCCGCAATACGACATAGACCTGCTCACAGCCGACGGACGCTCGGCCGAAGATGGGGAACAGGGACAAATCGTTATCCGCACCGATCACGGGAAACCTTTGGGACTGTTCAAGGAATATTACCGTGACCCTCAAAAAACGTATGAAGCCTACCATGACGGTATTTACTATACAGGCGATGTAGCTTGGCGCGACGAGGACGGATACTTCTGGTTCGTGGGTCGTGCCGACGATGTCATCAAATCGTCGGGCTACCGTATCGGTCCATTCGAAGTGGAAAGCGCTCTAATGACCCACCCCGCCGTAGTGGAGTGTGCCGTGACCGGAGTCCCCGATGAAATCAGAGGACAAGTTGTCAAAGCTACTATCGTACTATCGGCCGCATACAAAGACAAAGCGGGAGAAGCTCTTGTCAAAGAGATACAAGACCATGTGAAAAAAGTCACGGCTCCCTATAAATATCCTCGGGTTATCGAGTTCGTCGAAGAGTTGCCCAAAACCATCAGCGGGAAAATACGCCGAGTAGAAATACGAGACAAAGACAAAGTCTAATAACGTAAAACGATCGTCCCATGCAAATCAGTAACGATTGGTTCGTCGCCGAAACAGAATTTGAAAACAAGTCTTTTATCATACGAGGGAGACTATTTCTCGATACTATCAGGCAATCGGGAAAATTCGCCACACGTATCGCTCTCGTATGGGAATATCAGGGCGATGAAAAAGGCATGCCCACCGAAAAAGAGACGCAAGCGCTCGATAGCCTCAACGAGAAACTGCGCGATATATTGGAAGAGAAAGAAATCGCAATACTAACCGCCATTCATATAGGAGGAAAAACCGCCCGCTATGAATATTACGGAATCTCAGCCGAAAAATTCTCCATCGTCTTGAACGAGACTTTCAGCGAATACCCGCCGCTGCCGATAAAAATTGGAGCGGAAAGCGACCCCGAATGGAACAACTACATCGAAACGATTCAACAATTCGCCATGCAGCCATGAGTTACAAACGTAAACGTATTACCGTAAAAATAGGGAGTAACGTTCTTGCTCGTCCAGACGGTACACTAGACATCACCCGCATGTCGGCTCTCACCGACCAAATCGCCGAGCTGCACAAAGCCGGAGTCGAAATTATTGTCATATCGTCGGGAGCTGTGGCATCGGGCCGCAGCGAATTGAAGATACACCGCAAGCTCGACGCAGTTTCTGCCAGACAATTATTCTCGGCTGTGGGGCAAGCCAAACTCATCAATCGTTATTACGAGCTATTCAGGGAACACAATATAGCTTGCGGACAAGTGCTCACGACCAAAGAAAATTTTTCGACCCGGCGACAGTACCTCACACAAAAACAATGTATGGAGGTTATGCTTGAAAATAAGGTTATCCCTATCGTCAACGAGAACGACACGATCTCGGTTACCGAGTTGATGTTCACCGACAACGACGAACTGTCGGGACTCATCTCTGCCATGATGGACTCCGAAACCCTCGTCATTCTCAGCAATATCGACGGTATTTACAACGGGGCTCCGGGACAAGCGGACAGTAAAGTCATACCAGAAATTCACCCCGGTCAAGAACTGTCGCAATACATACAGTCGGGGAAATCCTCTTTCGGGCGGGGCGGTATGCTTACCAAATGCAACATCGCCCGTAAGGTAGCGGACGAAGGTATAGAAGTCATCATCGCCAACGGCAAGAAAGAAAATATCTTGCCCGATCTTTTACGGGAAAACTGCTCGGCGATTTGCACGCGATTCATTCCCTCTGCCAACCCCATATCGAGCATTAAGCGTTGGATCGCCCACTCCGAGGGATTCGCCAAAGGAGAATTACATATCAATGCCGGAGCCGTGCAAGCGATCCACTCGCAACAAGCCGTCAGTATATTGCCGGTTGGAGTCACCCGTATCGAAGGAGACTTCGAAAAGGACGACATTGTCCGCATCATCGATCCCGATGGAAATTCCATAGGAGTAGGCCGCATTGCGTTCGACAGCGAAACAGCCCGAGAATTTATCGGACATCAGGGTGCGAAACCTTTCGTCCACTACGATTATCTCTATCTCGACTAACTTTAACGATTCCGATACAACTATACTCGAAAAAAAAGATTACTTTTGCTTTACACACATTATGAGCTATGACCGCCGATGTATCACATATTTTCGAAAACGCACGAGTCGCTGCCCGCAAATTGAATCTCGTCGATACCGAGACTATCGATAAAATACTTCTTGCCGTTGCCGACGAAGCCGAGAAAGAAGTCGATTACATCTTGCAGGAAAACTGTCGGGACTTGGCTCTTATGCCGAAGACAGACCCCAAATACGACCGGTTAATGCTCTCGCGGGAGCGAATTTTAGGAATAACCTCCGATATGAGAAAGGTAGCAAGGCTTCCCTCTCCATTGGGCAGAATATTGGCTTCATTCGACAGGCCCAACGGCATGCGCATCGAAAAAGTATCTGTACCGTTCGGAGTCATCGGCATTATCTACGAAGCCCGTCCCAATGTAACCTTCGACGTTTTTTCTCTTTGCTTGAAATCGGGGAATGTCTGTATTTTGAAGGGAGGTAGTGATGCCCAACATTCCAACAACGCCATTATCAACATTATCAACAAGGTGTTGATAAGTTACGGAATAGACTCTAACACAGCAACTTTACTACCTAACGACCACAGCTTTACCGACAAGTTATTAACCGCCGTGGGACAAGTCGACCTTATCATTCCAAGAGGCAGCGGTCGATTGATAAATTATGTACGCGAACATGCGCTTGTACCGGTTATCGAAACCGGAGCCGGGATATGCCACACCTATTTCGACAGTGACGGAGATTTGGAAAAAGGCCGCAATATCGTGTTCAATGCCAAAACCCGCCGGGTGAGCGTATGCAATGCGCTCGACTGTCTGATTATTCACAGGGAGAGATTATCCGACCTTGCAAACCTCTGTAAGCCGTTGTCTGAAAAAAACGTACTCATATACGCCGACCCGAAAGCCTATGGCGCACTTGCGGGGAAATATCCGGAATCCCTCTTGCAGCCAGCGACCGACGATAGTTTCGGGACGGAATTTCTGGATTATAAGATGGCCATCAAAACCGTCGACTCCTTTGAAGAGGCTTTGGCTCACATAGCCCGCTATTCCTCGAAACACAGCGAAAGTATAATCACCGAAAACGAATCTCACAAACAACGCTTCGCTCACGAAGTCGATGCCGCATGCGTATACACCAACGTGTCTACCGCATTCACCGACGGAGGACAATTCGGATTCGGGGCAGAAATAGGTATCAGCACACAGAAACTGCATGCAAGAGGTCCTATGGCTCTACCCGAGCTAACGACTTATAAATATATTATTTCCGGTAACGGACAAACCCGTCAATAAAACATTATGAGACATTTCACTAACGTACACGACCTCGGAGATTTAAACGCTGCTGTTAAAGAAGCTCTCGAAGTAAAATCCAATCGGTTTGCCTACAAACACTTGGGGCAGAATAAAACCTTGATGATGATTTTCTTCAATTCCAGCCTCCGTACTCGCCTAAGTACACAAAAGGCAGCTATGAATTTGGGCATGAATGTCATAGTTTTAGACGTCAATCAAGGAGCTTGGAAATTAGAGACCGAACGAGGTGTAGTCATGGACGGGGATAAACCGGAGCATTTACTCGAAGCTATACCGGTCATGGGGTGTTACTGCGACGTGATAGGCGTGCGTTCTTTCGCCCGGTTCGAAAGCAAAAGCGACGACTATGAAGAAAAAATTCTCAATCAGTTCATTCGATATTCAGGCCGACCGGTATTCAGCATGGAAGCAGCTACACGGCATCCATTGCAAAGTTTCGCCGACCTCATCACCATCGAAGAACATAAAAAAACCGAACGCCCCAAAGTAGTCCTCACATGGGCCCCTCACCCGAAGGCTCTACCTCAGGCCGTACCTAATTCTTTTGCCGAATGGATAAACCAAACCGATTACGAATTTGTCATTACCCACCCAGAGGGGTATGAATTAGCCCCTCAGTTCGTAGGCAATGCCCATGTGGAATATGACCAGCGAAAAGCTTTCGAGGGGGCAGACTTCATCTACGCCAAGAATTGGGCAGCCTATGCCGACCCGCATTACGGACAAGTCATCAGCACAGACCGGGCATGGACGGTAGATAGCGAAAAAATGGCTTTGACCAATAACGCTTTTTTCATGCACTGTCTTCCGGTACGTCGCAACATGATTGTTTCGGACGATGTTATCGAAAGTCCGCAATCATTGGTAATCCCCGAAGCCGCCAATCGGGAAATCTCGGCACAAGTCGTACTGAAACGTATTCTTGAATCCCTCTAATTCTATACTTATGAAACGGCTTTTGACTTTCTTTCTGATATGTTTCTCATTCGTCGAATATACCCGGGCAGAAGATATTATCGACTATAAGTACTGGGACGAAGGGAAATTGACATGGGACGATTTCCAAGATACTCTCAGTCTCAAAGGAGTACCCTCGGCTTTTAACGCTTTTCTGAGAATTGAAAAAACAGAAAAACGAGATGGCAATACCCGCACGATCCGTCCCGAAGCGCAAGCCTGTTTCGACAAACGTTATTCTTTCGCCGACCGGCAAATACAAAACGAGAACTTACTGCGGTTGTTCCAGCTGAAATACGATTTGCTTGAAATGTATCGGCGAAGACTACAAACCGAATTAAATCTCGGAGTGGTGGGTATTGCCGCCGACAATCGCACTCGGCAATACATGGACCTATACACAGAACAAAGCAAAAAAGCAGAACAAGAAACCGAAAACGGACAGAACGAGATAAAGCTGCAAGAATGGGAGTTCTACGTAACCAAAGAACTGATCGAAAACCCGGCTCCGTCCATTCCTCGAATCTCTCCGCGGCGATTCGGATACGGGTTCTATTTAGGAACCGGCGCCTCCTTCCCGGTCGGAAGCATTGCCGACTATTGGGATCCCGCTTGGCAAATCAATGTCGGATTCGATTTAGCTTATGCCAATACACATCTGCTCTGCGACTTTTCTGCCGGAACAGCCCGTACCCGTCAGGAAATTACAGTTTCCAACGGACAAATCACGGATACATGGCTTCGAAACGGACATAACACCTATACTTCTATATCCTTAGGTATAGGACAACAACTCATCTCCACCAAGTATTTCGCCCTTATGCCTTATGTCGGGTGTATATGGTCGGGATACTCCGATCAAGCAAAAATTCAAGAAGGGAGAAACGAAAGAACGACATTGTCCTACACGAATTTTAATTGGACGGCCGGAATCTGTTTCGACTACCGGTTCTCCACGACAATATCCTTAGTTCCTTCATTCTGGCGCGGTCATCGTGAAATATTTACCGCATCGATTCGTACAAAGCTATTTATCAATCGGGAGCAATACAAAAATTTCAACGCCATAGAAGGAAACATGATAAGAGGCTGTAAGCTGGGATTCTCGGTCGCTTGCCTCGGATTCAGCAGATTACTGCAAATCAAATAAAACTACATTTACGACATGAAACAATATCTCGACCTCTTACAACATGTGCTCGACCACGGCATCCTTAAAGAAGATCGCACAGGGACAGGCACTCACAGTGTCTTCGGTTATCAAATGCGTTTCGACCTGCAAGACGGATTCCCGCTCCTCACCACGAAGAAACTGCATTTGAAATCGATTATCCATGAACTGTTGTGGTTCCTTAAAGGCGACACCAACGTGAAATATTTGCAAGAAAACGGAGTCCGCATTTGGAACGAATGGGCCGACGAGAATGGCGACTTAGGGCATATCTACGGGTATCAATGGCGTTCGTGGCCCGACTATAACGGCGGACATATCGACCAAATAAAAGAAGCTATCGACACCATACAAAACAATCCCGACTCACGTCGCATCATTGTCAGCGCATGGAATGTGGCAGACCTACCCCAAATGAACCTACCTCCTTGCCATGCTTTTTTCCAGTTCTATGTAGCAAATGGTAAACTCAGTTTGCAACTGTATCAACGCAGTGCGGATATTTTTCTCGGAGTGCCTTTCAATATCGCCTCTTATGCACTATTACTCATGATGGTCGCACAAGTGACCGGGCTCGAAGCCGGAGATTTCGTCCACACACTCGGAGATGCCCATATTTACAACAACCATATCGAGCAAGTGCGGGAACAGCTTTCTCGCGAACCGAGAGACCTGCCTAAAATGAAACTGAACCCCGACGTAAAAAGCATCTTCGATTTCAAATACGAAGACTTTGAATTGACGGATTATAACCCTCACCCCCATATCGCAGGAAAAGTAGCCGTATAAGTATGAGTAAAATAGCATTAATCGCAGCCGTTGCCGAAAAAGGAGCCATTGGCCAGAACCAACAACTGTTATGCCACTTGCCCAACGACTTGAAACATTTCAAAACACTCACGTCGGGACATACCGTCGTCATGGGGCGAAAGACTTTCGAATCATTACCCAACGGCGCTTTACCTAACCGCAAGAATATCGTCTTGACACATAACACGGCACTATCGTGGCCGAATGTAACTGTCGTCCATACGCTTGACGAAATACCGATACAAGACACGACAGAAGACGAAATTTTCATTATGGGGGGAGCGACACTATACAACGAAACCATCAAGATAGCCGACACGCTGTATATCACACACATTCACCATACATTCGACGACGCCGACACATTCTTCCCGACCATAAACCCATCGGAGTGGGAAATCGCAAATTCGCAAGAAATGCCGGCCGACGAGAAACACGCTTATCCTTATACGTTTGTAACCTATACCAGAAGACGGATAGAAAACCGGGAACCTTCCGACAAATAACCGGGTCAATCCCTATCGATCTGCATCACATTCCCGTTATTGTCGAATTCCAATTCTACGAGAGGAGCCGTGTTCAACTCCACTTCATATCCCCAATCGTAACGAGCCGCTTCGACAATTTCGGCAGTAGGATACTGTGTAGCGACATAAGTCAACAAATTACCCGGCAAAATATCTATTTGTAAAGCCGACGGTAACACCTGCAAGTTGCCATCTACCTTTTGCCACCCGCCGTCTTTATAGAATTTCAATTCGAATCCGTTACTCAACCAAACCTTGTAACGGGGCTCTTCATTCTTCTTTTCGGCCTTAACTACCTTTACATCGGAAAAATAAGTACTAACAAATTGATGAACAGAATCAGGCAAGTATTGATAGTCCACCCGTTCGTCCTCATCACAGGCACTCAATCCGGCAAGCCCTGCGAACAAAATAAAACTCCACAAAAACGTTTTCATAATCTCCCATTTTAATTTTTATCTTATAACAACATCGTTTGCCAATGGGTCGATTCCTTACAAAATTTAAATAGAATCATGTTACATATAAAATAAGCGAATCAGAATGTAACACTTTTGTAACACAAATCCAACATATTGCTATAAAAACCGGAAATCACAAAAATAATGTTAAATATAATCGTTTTTCTTGGGTATTTTGTTTGTATATAAAATTATATGCGTACATTTGCAATGTGTTTTTCATGGTATTAGAATTAAGGTTAACAAAGATTGGTTGTCGTGATGACAATCAATTTTTTCATTTTAAACTGTTCCGTTTTTCATCTATACTTTCTCTCATATACTATCCAAGACACTCCATAAGAAATAAGCAGTGGTCTATCTTCTTCAAATGATTGTTGTATCTTTAAATTTTAGGTACATTTGTAACCAAAATCCAACCTTACTGCAATGAAAAAAACATTATTATCCATCGTACTATCGGCATTTGTTTTTTCACTGATAGCGGGAACAGGACTTTCGGCCGATTCCCCGTTAACCGTATCGCAAGCTCTTGCCAAGAAGAATGACCGGAAATCCTATTATGTAAATGGATATATAGTCGGGGAATACAGAGACTACTCCAACAATAAACACTTCTACAACATTGCACCGCCTTTCGATGGAACCTCAGCCTACCTCATCGCCGACGACATCGATGAAATCGATTTAAGCAAGATGATGCCCGTACAAATCAAAGACCATGTCGATTCGTACAATTTAGATGAAAATCCACAATATTGGCGCAAGCAACTGACCGTAAAGGGAACGTTAACCGATTACTTCACCCTACCGGGAATTAAGAATCTCACAGATTGGATAGCACCCGGCGAAAATGTCACAGACGAAACGAAATACTGGAACTTTTATGAAACTTTTGAAACGAAAAAAGCCTATACTCCCAACAACACTTTAATGTACGGAGGAGGAATCTATGCCAGTGCCGAAACATGCCGATGGAAATTCGTAGGCGCTACATACGGAGACAGCTCCAACGATATGAAATGGGATAATGCAGCAGCCCACCTACGCCTTACAGAATCGACCTCCGGCGAACCCGGATACATCTACATGCTCGAAGATAAAAGCAACGGAATCGGGTACATACGCTTATGGGCTGCCCGATACAAAGATGATAAAGGTTATGGTTCCTTCGGTGTATACATATCCGATGACAAAGGAAAAACTTGGGAAGCCGTTCAAACCGGTATTCCAATCAAAAAAGAGTTGACCGAATACCAATTCAAAGTGATGCGTCCGGGAGAACTACGAATAAAAGTAGGTAAAACAGAGAACTCGACGACTGGAATAGACATTGACAATATCCACATCAGCGACTATTATACGACGTCGTCCGTTGAAAACATGTTGTCTCCGACAAATATACGAATATGGAGTTCGAAAGGTCATCTTTGTTTCGACACAAAAATGCCCGAACAAATCGACATCTACCTGATAAACGGCACACTCGTTAAGACTGAACATATAATCGGGAGTGGCAACATAGCCCTACTTGCCGGATTCTATATAGTCTCGATAAAAAACACCGCTACAAAAATTATCGTACCATAAATAAAAAGTAGTAGAAGCCATTAGTATATAATTTAATTGGTACACTCCAAAAAGTCCTAAATATAATTCTCCTTATTTTAACCATCAACAGATAAAAGAGAAAGAGGGAATATTTTGAAAATGGGTAGAGCAGCCAGAAGTCTTTCCATCTCTCTTTATCTCTACAATTTGCCACAATAAAAAAGCCGTATCGAATGATACGGCTTTTTCTTATCAAAAATTTATCGTTATTCCTCATTAAGAGTAATTCTCTTACAAGCAACAGCTGTAAGTTCTTTGTTGCTTGAATGAAGATACTGTTGAATAGTTTGCTTGGGATCTTTCACAAAAGCTTGTTCAAGTAAACAAACTTCTTGATAGAATTTGTTCAGACGACCCTGAGCAATCTTATCGAGCATTTCCTCTTTCTTACCCTCTTGACGAGCCTTATCTTTCGCGATTTCAAGTTCTTTTTCTACCACATCGGCCGGAACTTCATCACGAGAAACAGCGATAGGGCTCATAGCAGCAGCCTGCATAGCCACATCGTGAGCCACCTGATAATCGGTATCGGCGAGGTTAAAACCTACAATCGTAGCCAATTTATTCCCCGGGTGAATATAAGCGGTGGTATAAGGAGCCGAAATAGCTTCGTAGTAACCGAGCTCCATCTTTTCTCCGGTTTTACCGATTTCATCGACAATCAAGTTAGCGACGGGAGTACCATTGACAACCAAAGCCTTTACGGTTTCAAGATCGGTAGCTTTCGCCTCGATGGCAGCATCGAGAATAGATTTAGTCAAGGCTACGAAAGAATCGTTCTTAGCAACGAAATCCGTTTCGCACTTCAAAGCTACGATAGCAGCGAAATCGCCTTTGGCAGCAGCCAAAACGCAACCTTCCGAAGCTTCGCGGTCTTCGCGTTTAGCAGCGACAGCTTGACCTTTTTTACGAATAATTTCTTTTGCAGCTTCGATATCACCGTTAGTCTCGGTCAAAGCATTCTTACAATCCATCATGCCGGCTCCCGTAAGTTTACGTAGCTTGCTGATTTCAGCCATTGTAACAGCCATATACTTAATCTCCTATTTTTATAATTAGAAACGAACAAAGAGTGAAGTCAAAGAAAAGGCTCCACTCTTTGTCTTTGATTATTTTTTATTCTTCTACTTCTTTAACTTCAGCGGCAGGAGCTTCGTCTGTTATTTCGGCAACCTCTGCATCTTCGGCTTTCTTGCGAGAGATACGAGTTTTACGTTCTTTCTTAACAGGAGCATCCTCACCCTCGGCAGGAGCATCAACTTTTTCAGCCTTACGTTCTTCCAAACCTTCGGCAATAGCACCGCATACAGCATCGAGAACCACTTCGATGGATTTCGAAGCATCGTCATTAGCCGGAATAACGAAATCTACATCGTTCGGATTCGAGTTGGTATCTACCATAGCAAATACGGGAATACCCAAACGATTGGCCTCGCGCACGGCAATATGTTCTTTCAAAACATCGACAACGAACAAAGCGGAAGGCAGACGATTCAAATCGGCAATACTACCCAAAGTCTTTTCCAACTTGGCACGTTGGCGAGAGATTTGCAATTTTTCACGCTTAGACAAATTGTCAAACGTTCCGTCCTTTTCCATTTTATCGATGGTAGACATCTTCTTCACAGCCTTACGAATCGTAGGGAAGTTAGTCAACATACCACCCGGCCAACGCTCGATAACATATGGCATATTCACAGCAGAAGCCTTGTCGGCGACAACTTGTTTGGCTTGTTTCTTAGTAGCGACGAACAGAATTTTTTTACCCGATTTAGCGATTGATTTCAATGCAGCTGCGGCTTCGTCGATCTTTGCTACGGTTTTATACAAGTCGATAATGTGGATACCGTTACGCTCCATGAAAATATAAGGAGCCATAGCAGGATTCCATTTTCTTTTCAAGTGTCCGAAATGAACACCGGCTTCCAATAACTGGTCAAAATTAGTAATAGACATTTTTTCTTTGTTTAATTTGTTTACATTCTACTTACACAACCACAAGGTAGTTCCCTATGAAAAGAAAAGTCCTTGCGGTTTGGATACTAAACACAAATATATCTTCGGCCTCAGGCCGTCGCATATTAACGTTTACTGAACTGGAATCTCTTACGAGCTTTGGGACGTCCCGGTTTCTTACGTTCAACGGTACGCGGGTCACGAGTCATGAAGCCTTCCGATTTCAGAGCAGGTTTATCCTCGGGATTGATTTTCACCAATGCGCGGGCAATCGCTAAACGAAGAGCCTCGGCCTGTCCTTTGAAACCACCGCCATTCAGATTCACTTTAATATCATACTTTTCTGCAACGCCCAATTTTTCAAGCGGTTGCTTTACAATGTATTGAAGTATTGAAGAGGGGAAATAAACAGCCAACTCTCTTTTGTTTATCGTAACTACACCCGAACCTTCGCAAACAAATACTCGTGCTACTGCGGCTTTACGTCTGCCTAATGCATTAACTACTTCCATATTACTTATTTAAGGGTGTTAATATCTATTGTTTTAGGGGTTTGTGCAGCATGTGGATGCTCGCTTCCTCCATAAATATAAACGTTTCTCAATAATTGAGCGCCCAATTTATTTTTGGGGAGCATACCTTTCAGTACACGTTTGAATAATCTCGATTCTCCTTTTTTCATCAAATCGGCAGGAGACAATTCTCTTTGACCACCGGGATAACCTGTAAAGTTCAAATAAACCCGATCCGTCCATTTTTTCCCCGTTAATTGCACCTTATCGGCATTGATAATAATTACATTATCGCCACAATCCACATGAGGAGTATAGCACGGTTTGTATTTACCACGCAATATTTTAGCAACTTTTGCACACATACGACCCAAAACTTGATCGGTTGCATCAACTACAACCCATTCTTTTTTAACGGTCGCTTTGTTTGCAGAAATGGTCTTATAACTTAAAGTATCCACTGCTTATTCTTTTAATTATTAAATACTTAACATACACATAGCATTCATGCTTCCGGCCAAAGAAGACATGACTACTATTCAAATTTTCTCAAATTTGGGTAATAATCGGACTGCAAAGGTACGTTTTTTATTTGAAAAACAAAAGATTTCGATTTTTCTTTTACAGATTTAAACAAAAAAATCGGCTCGGTTTTCCGGGCCGATCTATTATCAGGAAGTATTTATTTCACCAGAACTTTCGTTGTTCTATTCCCAACTTTCACAATATAGAATCCGGGTAATAGATCATATTGGTTCTCTCCTACCCCGACAGAATCTTCTAATACCGACATTCCCGAAATAGAATAAATCTCTATCTTAGAAGGAACCTCGGCTTGCACATACAACTTTCCATCTATGGCATAAACCTTAGCACCAGATACAGAGAGTGAATTTACCCCCGAAGGGATATATTCCACGATCTGCCGGTCCGAAAATTCCGATTCGACCAAATCATCGCCCAGCAAACGATAGGCCGATACCTCATAACCATATTTATACTGTCCGCATTGTAATCCAGTAAAGGAGTACGAAATAGTTTCGGGGTCCCTCACAATAACACTGTTTTCCAATCTGGACACCTGAGCACCCGCTTTCAACTTTTGTTTAACGACAATATTATCGATAAAGAAAAGAGCACCGCCATCGGTAGCGAAACGGAGGCAATCTTTTTCAATACCGTTTTTCATTTCCACCGTAAATGTTTTAGATTCCGATTTCTCGAAAGTCTGTGTTTTAGTATCGTTTTCAGAGTAGATATATAAATCGGTCCAACCGCTCGAAACCTTTGCCCATGCTGTCACTGTCACTTCGAATACGGTATCGTTATTCAGCACCAGTTCGGGTGTTTGAAGAGTCGCCTGCCAACCATACCCTCCAAGCATACCGTTTGCCAAACGAAGTCCGCCGCTAAATAACCAATTGGGCAATAAAGTATAATCATCTAGAATCACAAGAGAACTCGACTCAAACTCGTCTGGATTTTCTGGTGTAGCCGAAGTCGTTACTTTCGAAAAATCTTCTTCCAAAACAACATATTCTTCGTCTTCTCTCGCCGTATAAACACTATAATTATTCACTCTATACCCCTCGGCCTTAGGTGTTTTTTCCCAATGAGCCGTGTATGACGATTCTGTTACATCGGTTGCGGCAGCCACAACAGGAGCGACCAATCCTATTACAGCGATTTCGTCAGATGGTTCGGACTGCACTCCATTTTCCGAAGAAGCCTTTACATAATAATAGTAATCCAAATTCTCGTCTAAGCCTTCCACGGCATAAGACGTCACACTCCCTACATTCTTATCTTCGAAAACATATACATTTTCTCTGACAGGCATACAACTGTAAGAAATATCATCGATAGCGACACGTCCGTTATTCTTCTGTTCGAACCATATCTTTACCCGATAACAATCGGACGGTAGAGAAGAGGTAAGATCGATATAGCGCCCCGTTTGAAGCGAAGAAGCAAAAGAATAACCCAAGTCCTTCCACTCTACTCCATTAAAATATTCAGCATGAATTTTTGAGCTATTTCCAGAAAGCATAGTTTTACCCCAAAACGAAAAGCTATCCAAAGGATCATCTTCCAACGGAGTTACGATAGAGTCTCCCGTAGCATCAAATGCCAATGCAACCGAAGCAGAATTGTAATTGCCTTCATCTGTATACACATGACGAGTCCCATGAGTAACGACATCGACAACCCAACCTTCGGGATATTGAGGATTATCAGAGCTAATCAACGAGTCGGTACAATTAACGGTATCGAAAGTCTCCTTCACTGTTTTCGGGGCCTTCCCATCAGGGAATCGTTTACTATACACGCTCAATAAATAGTCTTTGGCTCGCTCGCTGCTTTCCCAATGAGCCGTAAACCCCTCCCGAGTGAGATCAGTCGCTTCCAACGATTTAGGCGTAGGAATAATTTCTTTTATCCGAACAATCTTTATATCATCAATTAAAACTTTGTCTTCATCACCAGCAGAAAACTGAATAAAACAACGGTCAAAAGTACCTTTTTTAAACTCTCCCGTATAGGTTTGCCAGTCAGTGGTAAGTGTATGTGCATAAGAATCGATAGTGTTATAACCTTCACCCATCACTACATTTATTTTCGATTGATCCCCCTCTTGCAGACGAGCTCGAAAAGAATAAGTAATCACCCCCGAATAATCCCCCTTAGGAGTATTCAAATAACCACCTTCATAGAAATAATAATTATATACAGGAGCTATCGCACAAATTCCCCCAGCCTGAAAAATACCCATACCAGACCAGCCCGCTTGTTGGGTATATTGGGCATCGATTGCGCCAGTACTTTCATCTGCCAAATCCTGCTCCGTAGGAGCTGTTTCAGCCCCCTCGACAAATTTGGAAAAATCCTCGTTAATCAATACGACCGGCGTCGATTCCGAAACAACGATCGCCGACACATTCACAGTTAATAAAACTACGAATAAAATACAAAGTAAACCTCTTTTCATAAACTAAAATTTATAGTGAATTTTGGATTTTTCAAAAAACAAATCGAAGAGCACGGATATAACCCAAAGCTCATCTACACTAAAACGAGAGGTTACAAATGTAAATATTATAAATAATAAACAAAATACAACATATCCATTTTCAAAAAATCTATATATTGGATATTATCAAAGGGTTATGAGCCGAAAATCAGGGGTATGGAGCGGCGTCGGGGACGACAGGAAAAGACCGAAGAAACCACCGTTTCTTCGGGGTGGAGGGGAAAAGATAGGAAAGGATTTTTGTTTGTATATTTAACCCCTCCGTCCTTTGGACAGCACCCCTATATTTTGCTGCGGGACACGGCTGGGGGAGAGGGGTAAAAGTGTCGCTTTGAACAGCTTTTTACCTTTTCGGAACTTTGGGGGCGTTCATGTGTCTCTCCTGCCTTGCCTCATTGTGAGTCCTATATACAAAAAGAGAGAAAGCCGAAGGGGTTCCCCTCTCCGGCTTTCTCTCCTATAAGTTGGCGGCTACCTACTCTCCCACTTGCGCAGTACCATCGGCGTGGCGGGGCTTAACTTCTCTGTTCGGAATGGGTAGAGGTGGATCCCCCGCGCTGTAACCGCCTGAATGTCTCGATCCTTGACGAAAAAAAAGAGTCTCTCTCGAACTCACTGACTACCTTATCTACCCTCGACGTCTTGCGCTTCCGAAAGTTTCGGGCTATTAGTACCGCTCGGCTGTGACATTGCTGCCTGTACACCTGCGGCCTATCTACGTCATCGTCTTTGACGTCCCTATATGGAAATCTTATCTTGGAGTGGGCTTCGCACTTAGATGCTTTCAGCGCTTATCCCTTCCAGACTTAGCTACTCGGCTGTGCTCCTGGCGGAACAACCGATGCACCAGGGGTCTGTCCAACACGGTCCTCTCGTACTAGTGTCGGATCTCCGCAAATTTCCTGCGCCCACAACAGATAGAGACCGAACTGTCTCACGACGTTCTGAACCCAGCTCGCGTGCCAC